>OIEO01000141.1_pt1 | contig 12294 bp, 11 predicted proteins | sample 1581851 | NCBI WGS metagenome assembly OIEO01 (sample SAMN03281010, study PRJEB24777) | human gut metagenome | isolation source: fecal sample PR157 from 1 month old male Malay infant, caesarean delivered... | reverse complement strand
CTGAGCACGTTCGCGCAGCCGCCTTTATCAATGCCCTTCTCATCCGGCTGCCACCAGGCACCTGCCTGCATGGCTACCACGCCAGGAATGATGCGCGGCGTAACCTCCGCCGGGATCTCACAAATGCCGCGTGCGTTATGGATACGCACGGTATCTCCCTGCGCAATGCCGCGCTTCTGCGCGTCCTGAGGGGTTAATCCACAGCTTTTGCTGCTGCGCCTCAATCAGCCACGGGTTGGCGTACTGGGTAGAGTTGGCGCGGTTTTTCCCTTTCCAGGTGATCAGCTGCAGCGGGAAGGTTTTCGCCAGTTCGTCTTCCGGCCCTTCGTGGGCAGGCACGTAGTGCGACAGCGCCGGAATCTCCGGGTGCTACATGTCGTACAGACGCTTTGAGAAGATCTCAATTTTCCCGGACGGCGTTGGGAACGGATGATTTTGCGGGTCGCGAATGTTGTCTTCAAAGGCGACAAACGGCGCGCTTTTGAAGAGATGCTGACGCGTCTTTTGCAGCGTCGCGAAGTCTGGCAGGTTTTCCTCCGGCATCGACAGCTTTGTCTGCTCCCAGATGTGCTCAATCCACGCCTTTTCGTCACGCCCTTCGCTGAATGCCGGTTCGACATCAAGCTTAGCAGCGACCTCCCGCAGCCAGTCGTAGTCTGAACGGCGCTCAAATTCAGGCACAATCAGCTTTTCGGACAGGATCAGATAGCTTGCGGTACCCCAGGTTTCGCCGATATTCCAGCGTTCCATAAAGCTGGTTTCCGGCAGGAGAAGATCGGCGTATCGGGCGCTCGGCGTCATAAACATATCGCTCGCGACGATAAACTGGATTTTCGACTCGTCTTCCAGCACGCGGGTTGCCTGATGAAGATCCGGGTTCTGGTTAGCCAGATAATTGCCCGCCAGCGAGAAGAGGATGCGGATATTGCTGTCCAGCTTTTCGGCATCCTTCAGGCCGACTTCCGCCGTTACCTTAGAGGCATCGTCGGCGGCCTGCACCCAGTTCATCACCGATATTTTGGCTTTCATCGGGTTATCCGGCATCTCCGGGCCAGCGGCAAATTTACGGTTTGCACAGCCGCCATAGCCTGCCGCCCAGCCGCCTTTCACCCCGACGTTCCCCGTCAACGTGGCCAGTAACGTCGAGCCGCGCGCGGTGCGCTCGCCGCAGTTATGACGCTGCGGCCCCCAGCCCTGGATCAGCGCGGCGGGCTTCGTCGTGGCATAATCGCGCGCCAGCTGACGAATGGTTTGCGCAGGCACGTGGGTGATCTTCTCTGCCCACTCAGGCGTTTTTGCGACGCCATCTTTTGCCCCGTTCAGGTAAGCCATCAAGGATTCATTGGCCGGAACGCCTTCCGGCATAGCGTCTTCATCAAAGCCCAGGGTATAGCGCTGAATAAAGTCGCGATCGTGCAAGTTCTCCGTGACGATCACGTACATCATGGCGTCCATCAGGGCGTTATCGGTTGTTGGCAGCAGCGGGATCCACTGGTCGGCAAGGGAGGACACCGTATCTGAATAGCGCGGATCGACAACGATGAAGCGGGTGCCGTTTTGCTTCATCTTCTGGAAGAAGTAGTTGCTGTGACCAAAAATCGTTTCCGTCGGGTTATGTCCCCAGAGGATGACCAGTTTGGTGTCCAGCAGCGTGTCCAGTGAGCTGCCGCTGGCGGCGGTGCCGTAGGTATACGGCGTGGCTGCCGCCGTGTTCCCCATGCTGACCGAGTGATAGCTTTCGAGATAGCCGCCGGTTAAGTTGAGGAGACGACGAACCATTTTATCGCCGGAGAACGTTCCTCCCGAAACTGCGGTGCCAACATGCACATAGCGCGAAGCAGCACCGTATTTTTGCGTAATGGTTTTTAATTGATTCGCAATAAGCGTTGTAGCTTCATCCCAGGTAATACGTTCGAATTTTCCTTCGCCACGTTTACCCACGCGTTTCATTGGATATTTAAGCCGATCGGGATGATAAACAAATTTCCGATACGCGCGTCCACGAACGCAGGCGCGCATCACCGGCATTTGAAGATCCAGTTCATTATCCGGACGCGTAGAGATGCGTGTGACCACGCCGTCGCTGACGTGCGCCCGAATATCGCATTTCCCGCCACAGTCAAAGGTGCTGCAGGTTTGAATGACCTTTTTCTTCGGGTTCGTTCACTGCCGCAGGCATTGTCGCCGCCTGCGCTTTTCCGCCTTTTACCACAAACGGCAGAGCGGCAAGCGCGGACCCGGCCTGAATAAAGTGACGCCGGGAGAGAGCGGGATTAAGACTCTCTCTCAGTTTCTTAGTTTTTTTTCATTGCTCGTTCCTTCAAATAAAAACGCATTCTCGTTTTTTTGCAGAACCGAACATTGATAATTATCAAGCCAACCCTTCTGGATTATTTCAATAAGCCATTTCGAAATTCACCGTCGCTATTTGACCGTTTTCATCCATTACCATTAATTGATATTCACCCGGCAAATATAATTTCAGTGAATATTTATATTCATGTCCCTCTAAAGGCTCGCCATTTAAAAACCACCATCGCTGCCCTTCTCCACCGCTGGTTGAGAGAGAAAGCGTTATAGTTGTCTCACCCGGAAGACGCTTGATGACGGCCCCCTCTCTAACCCCTGACAGCATAAGCGGCGCGATATTGCTGTTATCCAGAGGCGGGCAAACTGTTGATGCTGCCGGGAGACGCGCCGCTCTTTTTTCCGCAGCGGGCAGCCACGGCTCCAGCGGCAGCGGCCAGACATCCAGGACTTTTTCAGTAGCACCCGGGCAATCTGCGGCCACGCGTTTGCCGGTTTTATCCAGCCAGACCGGGAAACGAATGCCGCGTATGCCCTCCTGTTCAGGGAGAAGCAGCGTGGGCGGTTCACTCCCCTCCAGCAGCCAGGTCGACAGGCGACGTCGACAGTTTTCACTGCCTTCCGGTAGCGACTGGCCGCCCGGCCAGCAGATCACGCCCCGCCCGACGCTCTCCGGACGCGGATCGCGCGGCAGGCGGGCTTCGTCTACCGTTGAACGTGACTGAAGCAGGTTATTGACCTGGTTTAACAGCGGAACCGCGCTGGCAAACCCAAACTGTCCCGCCACGGGCGTGCCGTCCGGTCGTCCGGTCCAGATGCCTATCACATAACGGGCATTCAGACCGATGGCCCAGGCATCACGGTACCCGTAGCTGGTGCCGGTTTTCCACGCCAGCGGCGCAACCTGCGGTAGCGCATTATCCGGCAGCGGCTGCGCTTCATTGGCCAGAATACGGCGAATAATCCACGCCGAGCCTGGCGATAACAGCGGGCGTTCAGTCAGCGGATCGCCCGGCTGTAACCGCAGCCTTCCCGCCTTACCCTGTCGGGCAAAGGCGCTATAGGCCGCAGTGATATCTGCCAGCCGCGCGCCCGCCCCGCCGAGGATCAGAGACAAATTCGGCTGCGCCCCCGCAGGCAAGATCAGCGGCAAGCCTGCGTTGCTCAGCATCCCGGCAAATCGTTTTGGTCCGTAGGCTTCCAGCACCTGAACGGCCGGCAGGTTGAGGGAGCGGACCAGCGCTTCACTCATGCTGACCGGCCCATGGAACCCGCTGTCAAAATTCCCGGGACGATAATCACCGGTTTTTCTTGGCACATCCTGAAGCAGCGAGGCGGGATGGATCAGGCCATCATCCAGCGCCATGCCGTAGATAAAGGGTTTTTAACACCGATCCCGGGGGATCGGATCGCATTGACCATATCCACATGGCTAAAACGCGTGTCATCGTTGATATCCACCGATCCAACCCAACCGCGCACTTTCATATCGGTATGATCGACCACGATCATCGCCAGCGAGCTGCGGGCCGGCAGACGCGATTTCCAGTTCATCGCCAGCTCTTCCAGCTGCCGCTGCAGTCCGGCATCCAGCGTGGTGACAATTTTCGTGTCGCGACTTTTGCCGAGCATCATCCGAGCAAAGAGCGGCGCCAGCTGCGGCATCTGCCGGGGCGCCAGCCATACTGATTCTTCACGGGACTCTTTGACCTGCTTTGCGGACCAGACGCCCTGCGTCGCCATGCGGTCGAGCACTTTATTGCGCGCCGCTTCGGCCCGTTCAGGCCAGCGGTCCGGGCGTAATCGACTCGGCGCCTGCGGCAGCACCGCCAGCAGCGCCGCGTCGGAATAGCTGAGCTGCGACGGCGGCTTGCCCAGATACGTCCAGCTTGCCGCTCCCACGCCCTGCAGCGTACCGCCAAAGGGGGCGCGATTGAGATAGAGCGTCAGGATTTCGCGTTTGGAAAGATGCCACTCCAGCTGCATGGCACGCCAGAGCTGGCGAATTTTGCCGCCAAAGGTGCGCGGATGCGGATCCAGCAGTCGCGCGACCTGCATGGTGAGCGTGCTTCCGCCAGAGATGACTTTCCCGGAACTGAGATCCTGCCAGGCGGCGCGCAGGACAGAGAGCGGGTTTACGCCGGGGTGATCCCAGAACCAGCGATCTTCGTACTGGATCAGCGCCTCAAGATAACGGGGAGAGACCTCTTCGATCGTCACCGGATAGCGCCAGATTCCGTCGCTATCGGCAAAACGCCAGAGCGGCGTGCCCTTCTCATCCACCACCACCCGGGCAGGGTTAACCTCTTTCAGCGGCAACGGCCACAGGCGGTCGGCAGCGATAATCAGCCCCCCTAAAACGAGAAGCGCTCCCGCCAGCCATAGCCAGCGGGAGCGTGTCAGACGTGCCATTCGCATATTACGGAACAACAATCAGCGGGCCGCTGGCCGCACCCGTTGCCCGCCACTGCGGCACATACATAGACTCGACCATCGGAACCGGCACCTGGTAGGTTCCCGGCGTCACGGCGCGCGCCAGATAAACCAGCGTGACCGGCTGACCTTCATTTACCGGCACGGCGGCCACAAAGCGGTCGTCGCGGAATTCCATATGCTGAATGTCCGCCTGCTGCATCTGGCTGAGCAGGTTCTGCACCTCACTGCCGCTGTCCTGCAGGCTGGCGCTGCTGCTTGCCAGGTTCTGGTTTTCCAGCTCCAGACCCGCAGGCAGGAGATCTACCACCAGCGCGTCCGGCACGTTCTGGCTGGCTTTAACTTCCAGCCACACCAGCACCAGCTCGCCGCTCTTCAGCGAAGAGAGTGATTTCGTACTGCCGTCGGTTGCCAGGATATGACGTTCGACCTGCAACACGTTCGCGCTCGGCTGAGGGGCATATTCCGGATAGCCGGTGCTGTCCAAACGTACCCAGAGCGGTGTCGTTCCGGTATTGGTTACCTGCAGCGCGCCAAGCTGGTCGCCGCTCACGTTTTGTACCTGCGCTTTATCGCCACCTGATGCGGAATCTGACAGGGAGGTTTTCGCCTGCCATGCACCGGACAGAGTTTGCAGCGAACGTCCGGCCAGGAACAGCGCGTTGCTCTCCTGAGTGGACAACCAGCGCTGGCTGAAGGCCTGTTCAGACAGGGCATTCAGCAGCGTATTTTGCGCATCCGGCAGCAGTTTGTACTCCTCCAGCAGGGAGAGCATCAGCGCGTCATCGCGAAGCTGGCTGCCGTAATCGGCCATCCAGGTTTTGCTGTCGTTGCGCGGCGTTTTGAGCGCCAGATCCAGCGCCTGCTGGCTGCGCGGGGCATCGCCCATCAGCCTGAGCGCCATGCCCAGCTGCATCAGCGGCAGGCCGGACGCCGCCTGAGCGTGACGATCCCAGATTTCACGCAGCGCGCCAAGCGGCGCTTTTTGCTGACGAGCCAGCACCAGCGCGGCATAGGCCTGAACGGCAAATTTACTGGCCTGAGTATCATCGCTGTAGCGGATGGACATCATGCCCGGGTCCTGCAGGTAGCGCAGCAGACGGCTATTGGCGTTATTTACCGCATCGGCAGGCACGCTATAGCCCTGCTCGCCCGCCCGCACCAGGAAGTCGGTCACATAAGCCGTCAGCCAGTACTCTTCCGGACCGTTTTTATCCCACAGCGCAAAACCACCTTCTTCACGCTGCATCTGCAGCAGACGGGAAATACCGATATCAATGGCGGCACGGCGTTTATCGTCCGTATCACCTTTGATGCCAAGCGCCGTCAGCTGCGCCGCGTTGGTGTAGAGCGACGGGAACAGGCCGCTGGTGGTCTGCTCCAGGCAGCCATACGGATAGGCCTGCAGTTCGCGAATATAGCGCGCCAGGTTGAGCGGTGGTTTGCCGCTCAGCAGCAGTTGCCCCTGCAGAGTGGCAGGAGAGAAACCGTTACTGTGCTGCGCCGGTGCGGTCCAGGATTCGCCAGGGTTGAGCATGGCACCGGTATTCACCGTCTGTGCCGGGAATGCCGGACGCACGCCGATTTTCCAGCTCTTCTGCTGTGGTGCAAAGGTCTCGCCCGGAAGCTGCAGGCCGGTAACCTGTGCTGTTACCTCTCCGTCACCATACCCCTCCAGCGCACGCACCGGAATAAACAGGGTGGTCCGCGCCCCCGGAGGCAGTTGCACCGGCTGCGGCTGCCCACCTTCCAGCGACAGTTTGCCTGTCGCGGTCAGGGAAACGTTCAGCGTTTGCGGCTGGTCGGTCAGGTTGGTGAGATCCAGCGTCAGGCGTGAGGTGTCTCCACTTGCCAGGAAGCGCGGCGTGTTGAGCTCGGTAATAACCGGCGCGGCCACCACAACCTTGCTTTCGCTGCTGCCGAAATCGTCTTCCGTCCAGGCCTGCGCCATCAGACGCAGTTCACCGTTGAAGTCTCCAATCGGCAGCGTAATCGTGCCTTCCCCGTTGGCATCCAGCGTAACCGGCTGTGCCTGCTGGGCAATGATGGTGACGTGGTTCACCGGCGGTTTGCCGCCGCGCTTCAGTTCATCCCCATCGCCACCGAAGCGCAGCGCGGCCAGACGACCCTGCCCTTCAATGACCTGGCCGTATATATCGTAGATATCCGCGCCGTAACGCTTCTGGCCAAAGAAAGCCTGCCACGGATCCGGCGTGACGTAATCGGTAATGTTCAGCACGCCGCTGTCCACCGCCGAGACCAGCACGTTCACCTTCTGCGGCACGGCCCCCTCTTTCACGCTGGCTTTCACCTTCACCGAGAGCGTCTGGTTTGGACGCATTTTCTGCGGGTTATCGAGCGCAATATTCAGACGGCGATTTTCATCGCCCATCGGCAAATGCAGCAGACCGACCGCACGTTTCGGCGTGGCGGATTTGGATTTATCGCCCGGACGTACCACCAGCGTACTCAGGTTAGAGGTCGTGACGCTTCCAGGCCTTGTCGACCGGGATAGCGAGATCCAGTCCGTTTTCCGGTACGTCGATCTCTTTCCACCACAGCGGCCCTTCGCTGGACTCGATCATCGCATAGCCCTTGCCTGCGGCCGGCGCGGCGATGTGCAGATTGATGGTGTCGCCCGGCTGATAGGCTGGCTTATCCAGTTTCAGCGTCACGCGGTCAGGCGCGCGGCCCCAGTGCCATCGCTGTTATCCTGCCAGCTATAGCCCGCCCAGAAGCGCACGCTGCTGACCATTTCATCAGGCGCTTTGACTTCCAGACGATAAGAGCCCCACTCTACCGGGAAGGTAACTTTACCCGTTTCATCGGCCTTAAGCGTCAGCTCCTGCTCGCCTTCGACCAGGTCTTTCTGATCGAACTGAGACTGCCAGCCTTCGCTCTCAGACCAGTTCCAGAAGTAGTCACGACGCTCGCGAATCAGACGAACCTGTAACCCGGAAACGGCCTTTTTGGCGCCGCTGGCATCGGCATACACGATGTCGAAACTGGCGTTGCCGTTCTCATCAACAATCGGCTGGTTGACGGTCGTATCGGTGCGGTAGTCGTAAACGGCTTTACTGGCGAACTGAGGGCGAATACCCGGCAGCTCAGCCGCCGGCCAGATAGCCTGCTCAGCGCGACGCGTCACCGGACGACCACCTGATTCCAGCAGGCTGGCCTGCAGGATCAGCTGCAGCGGAGAGTGCACGTCTTTCCACTGGCTTTCGGTAGAAACCTGCCCACGCCCCTGCTCGTCCAGCGTAAGCTGAACTTCATCCAGGCTGCGGCTCAGGTTCTCTTCGGCGATATCACCAAACTGGAAGCCCGGCAGCGCGGCCACCGCGTCACGCAGCGGACGCAGGAAGAGCTGGCCCTGCAGAGAGTTACCGTTGGCCGGTGCGCCATACAGGTAATAGCCTGACCACGTTAAAGTCGACGTTATCCTGCGGTGAAAACCGGCGATTTTTTTGTCCGCTCAGGCTTGAGCGCCATGCGCTCTGGCATGAAGTCTTCGACGTGGAAGTCCCACAGGCGCTGCAGGTTATCGCCCGTGTTGGCGCGGATATGCCACATGCCGGTCTGCGCCCCGCTGTCCAGCGGGTAGTTGAATCGGTAGAGACCGTTTTCAGGCTGAACAACGATCGAGCGAGCCACCTGACCGTCAGGGCGCAGCACGTCAAGCTTCACGGGCTGATCGGGAAGCGGCTTACCGTCACTGTCGCGCAGCAGGCCGTTGAGGATCACCGTTTCACCCGGGCGATAGAGATCGCGTGGGCCAAACATGAAGAATTGCTTGCTGTAGCCCGGGCTCCCGGCAATATCAAACTCCGCCAGATCAAGAGCCGGTAGCTTGAGGTCAAGCAGCGTGGTCTGGCCGTCTTTACTCGCCAGAATCAGGGCAGCCTCTTTGTCGGTCTCAAGCTTTGCGTGGCCATCGCCGTCGCTTTTCGCTTCGGCAAGGGTCTGCCCTTTGTCATTCAGCAGGGTGACGGTGACGCCAGACTGCGCCGCACCGTTCTCCAGACTCTGAGTGAAGATGTCCAGGCGATTATGATAACGGTGAGCGGACAGGCCAATATCGCTTAAGGTAAAGAGCGTTGCGGCGTTGCTGTAGTTATAGTGCCCGGCCTGGTTCATGACCGCGATGTAAACCCCAGACTGCTGGAGTGGTTTAATATCCTTCAGGGGCAACAGCAATTTTTCGCGCGTGTTGCGCGCCGGATTAAGATCGAAGCGACCGGTGTAAACCAGCTCCGCCATCTTTAGCAGGTTGTCGGACTCCCAGTTGGTAAGGGAGTTGCGGTATTCCCACTGGCTGACAAAAAGAGGGCCAGTGATTCTGGCTTCACGCGGTAGAGTCACGTCAACATGTTGACGTTAAGCGCCATCACCGGCAGCCCTTCCACCACCTTACCCGGCAGCAGCGAGCCGCGGCTGGCAAACCCGACGGTAGGCTCGACGTCCCGGGTGGTGAGGGCTTTTTCATAATCAATGCCGAACGTCGCCTTATTCAGCGCCTGCAGGCCCCGTTCAACGGTGACGACCAGGTTGCGGTTGGGCTCCAGATGACGCAGGCGAAGCTCTTTCAGGTTAGGCGCAAGTTCCCACACCCCGTCAACTTTGCCGCTTTTTTGTCCACGACATGCACGGTTTTCGCGAAATCCTGATCGGGATTCAGCGGAACCGAGAATGTCAGCACCAGCGTGGCGGCACCGTCGAGCTGAACTTCAGAAGCATCCAGCAGGGTCAGCGCTTTTCCCTGACTCTGGGCGGCTAGCTTAGCCAGCGTTTCAGCATTTGGCTTTTCCGCGGCTTTTGGTGTGGATGCGGTGGATGCCGCGGGAGCCGCAGCCTGAGGTTTATCGTCGCTGTTATCACAGCCGACAAGCGTAAACGTAGTAAGCAGCGCAAGAGAGAGCGCGGCTAAGCGAAACGGTTTCATCCTTTGTCCCTGGCCCAGAGGGGGCCTGTTGGTCGTCGTCCGGATAAGTATTATCCGCAAGTTTCATTAATTCAAAAAGTCCAATTTTAGAATCTGGAAAACGCCTCGCAGAATGGCATCACGCCGCTACGCCGTGATGGAACCGCGATCACAGCGCATAACGTCACATGTTACCTTTCACGTCATTTGTTTTTAAAACAAGAAGATAGCTGGATAAACACATCTGAAGACTGCTAGTTTTATGACCATGACGCACCCCGAGTGCGCGGTTCAAAAAGAGAGAAAGCCATGAAACGAGCCGTGAACGCCCTACAAAATTTCGGAAAATCATTGTACGGACCGGTGCTTATCTTACCGATCGTCGGTCTGTTTATCGCCTTTGGTAACGTGCTGGGTAACGGTAATCTCGCCGAGTACCTGCCGTTTCTCGGTCATCCGCTGATTCAGCGTCTTGGTCAGTTGATCGCAAAATCTGCCGTGTCGGTGCTGGTTAACCTGGCGCTGGTGTTTGCCGTCGGTATTCCGATTGGCCTGGCAACGCGCGATAAAGGCTATGCCGCGCTGATTGGCCTGGTCACCTTTGTCGTATTCATCAACGCCATGAACGTCACGCTGCAGCTGCAGGGCGCACTGGCGCCAGCGGCGCAGATGAAAGCGGCCGGACAGACGCTGGTACTGGGCGTGCAGGTGCTGGAGATGGGGGTCTTTGCCGGGATACTGACCGGAGCGCGTTTCCGGCTATCTGTACAACAAATGATTCCGGCGTACAGTTTAACGGCGCGATGGCGATTTACTCCGGCCACTGTTTTGTCGCCATTGTGATGCTGCCCGTCTCCATGCTGCTCGGCGTGGTGTTGAGCGAACTGTGGCCCTTTGCCCAGCATGGCATTAGCGCCCTGGCGCTGGCCATCAAAGGCTCCGGGCCGTTTGGCGTGGCCATCTACGGTTTCCTGGAACGCATTCTGGTCCCCACCGGCCTACACCATCTGGTTTATACGCCGTTCCTCTATACCGAGCTGGGCGGCACGCAGGAGGTATGCGGCGCAACCTATCAGGGCGCGCGCAATATCTACTTTGCCGAGATGGCCTGCCCGGACGTGAAGCAGCTCAGCAGCACCGTGGTGTGGGACGCACGCGGCATCAGCAAAATGTTTGGCCTGCCTGCCGCGGCGCTGGCGATGTATATGACCGCCAGGCCAGAGCGTAAAGCGGCGGCGAAAGCGATTCTGATCCCGGCGGCACTGACTTCGCTGCTGGTCGGCGTGACCGAGCCGATCGAGTTCTCCTTCCTGTTTGTCGCCCCGCTGCTGTTCGTGGTGCACGCGGTGCTGACCGGCATCGGCATGATGCTGTTCTCGCTGCTGGGCGTTCACGCCATCGGCGCCAACGGGATTATCGACTTCATCCTTTACAACCTGCCGCTCGGCACGGCCAAGTCCAACTGGCCGATGTACATCTTTGTCGGGCTGATCATGTTCGCCCTTTACTTTGTGGTGTTCCGCTTCCTGATCCTGCGCTTCAACATGAAAACGCCGGGCCGTGAAGATGAGGACCAGGAGACGCGCCTCTACAGCAAGCAGGAGTACCAGGCGAAGGGCAATAACGACGGTCTGGGCGAGTCCATCGTGGTGGGGCTGGGCGGTCGGGAAAACATTGAAGTGGTGGACAACTGCTACACCCGCTTGCGCGTCACGGTAAAGGACGTCGCCATTATCGACGAGCCGCGCCTGAAGGCGACTGGCGCGAAAGGGATTATCAAACAAGGTAACAACGTTCAGGTGGTCTACGGGCTGCATGTCAAAAAAATGCGAGAAGCCTGTTGAGACGTTTCTCTGAAAGGAGCTAAAGATGTTAACACCCCCATTCATTCTGTCGATTGCCGGCGGCGGCAGCACCTACACGCCGGGCATTGTGAAAAGCCTGATGGTGCGCCTGCAGGATTTCCCGCTGGCCGAAATTCGCCTTTACGATATCGACGAAGCGCGTCAGAACACCATTGCGCCGGTCGTCGAGAAGGTCATTCGCGACCACAGTCAGCGCATCACATTTACCGTCACCAGTGACCCGGAAGTGGCCTTTAGCGGCGCGCATTTTGTCTTCGCCCAGATGCGCGTCGGCCAGTACAAAATGCGTGAGCAGGATGAGAAGATCCCGCTGCGTCACGGCGTGGTGGGCCAGGAAACCTGCGGCCCCGGCGGGCTGGCCTACGGCCTGCGCACGATCCTGCCGATGGTGGAGCTTATCGATCTGGTCGATCGCTACGCGCACGAGAAAGCCTGGATCGTGAACTACTCCAACCCTGCCGCGATCGTCGCGGAAGGCGTGCGCCGCCTGCGCCCGAACGCAAGGGTGCTGAACATCTGCGATATGCCGGTTGCCGCGATGCGCAATATGGGCGCCATTCTGGGCGTGGATCGTCATAAACTGGAAGTGGACTACTTCGGCCTGAACCACTTCGGCTGGTTTACCCGCGTGCTGGTGGACGGCGAAGACAAGCTCCCGGCGCTGCGTAAGCATATCGCGAAGTTTGGCCTGCTGACGGAAGATGCGGCTAAAACCGACCCGCAGCACTCGGATCCGTCGTGGGTGAAAAACCTGGCGCGAATATCAAG
>OIEO01000140.1_pt1 | contig 12344 bp, 15 predicted proteins | sample 1581851 | NCBI WGS metagenome assembly OIEO01 (sample SAMN03281010, study PRJEB24777) | human gut metagenome | isolation source: fecal sample PR157 from 1 month old male Malay infant, caesarean delivered... | reverse complement strand
GTGAATCTATTGCGCTTCGCTGAAAAACGAAAAGAGATAACATGTTATTAACTAACTGCAGAGCGGTGGCGATAACAGTTTAATAATACTTAAGTCATCATTAACCTGGCGGTCATTGTGTATTTGTTTGGTTTATGGTTTCATTTCAATCCTAAAGTCAAACATATCATTTGCGCTATTTTCTTTTCGTTTATATAGCGTCTTTATATATTCTGAATTTTAAATAATTCTCTTTCGCTGATCGTATTTGCATGATAAATCATATTTTTCGAGATGATTAGCGTACGTTGGCAAAGGGAGTTTAGCGTGACAGTGGAGTCAGAAGTGCCAGAAAATAATATTAAACAACCTCAAGCTACTGATGGGATTAAACCGCAGTTACGCACGGTGGATCTTAATCTTCTGACGGTGTTTGATGCGGTCATGCAGGAACAGAATATCACCCGCGCCGCCCAGGCGTTGGGGATGTCGCAACCTGCTGTGAGTAATGCCGTTGCCAGGCTTAAGCTCATGTTTAACGACGAATTATTCGTTCGTTACGGGAGGGGGATCCAGCCTACGGCACGCGCATTCCAGCTGTTCGGTTCCATCCGCCAGGCGTTGCAGTTGGTGCAAAATGAGCTGCCGGGATCGGGCTTTGAACCCTTGAGCAGCGAGCGCGTATTCCATCTTTGTGTCTGCAGTCCATTAGATAATTATTTAACGTCGATTATTTATAATAAAGTTGAAGAAATCGCACCAAATATCAATCTGGTTTTTAAATCATCCCTGAATCAAAACACGGAACATCAGTTACGCTATCAGGAGATCGAATTCGTGCTGGGGTATGAAGAGTTCCGTCGTCCGGAATTTTCCTGCGTACCGCTCTTTAAAGATGAAATGGTTCTCGTCGCCAGTAAAAAACACCCACGTCTGAACTCTCCGCTGCGAGAACACGATGTTTATAACGAACAGCACGCCGTTGTTGCTCTCGACAGATATGCTTCCTTTAGCCTGCCGTGGTATGACACTGCGGATAAACAGGCTTGCGTGGCTTATCAGGGCATGGCTATGGTCAGCGTATTAAATGTGGTCTCCCAGACACAGCTGGTGGCGATTGCACCGCGCTGGCTGGCAGAAGAGTTTTCTGACCCATTAAATCTGCAAATTTTGCCACTGCCGCTCAAGTTAAATAGCCGAACCTGTTATCTCTCCTGGCATGAAGCGGCCGGACGGGATAAAGGACACCAGTGGATGGAAGAGTTGCTGGTTGGTATCTGTCGCCGGTAAACGCATCGGGATAAATCGCATCGGATCATGTGATTTATCCTGAGTTTTTTTGGATAGTTGCTATTTTGTTCTGTGAGTCTTTTTTTCGGGCGGCTCTTCGGCACGCAAAAATAGATGATTTCCTGCATTGTCCTGCTTTTCAGCGATGATTTATCACACCGTCCTCTATTCTCAGAGGAATTAACCATATCTTCTGTTAACGGCTGCGTTTTCTGCTTTACGCACCGTTTATCTCCCCGGGTTTGCTAATTGCCTGCCTCATAACGAGCGGTTAAGGTAAAGAACACTCTGCAAAATATAAGATTGGTTCATCCCAATCGTAAGACGGTGCGGAAATGAATTCGGCAGTCCGTCTATAACAAAATGCCTGGAGGCAAAGCATGGAGATGTTGTCTGGCGCGGAAATGGTCGTCCGGTCGCTGATCGATCAGGGCGTAAAGCAAGTGTTCGGCTACCCTGGCGGCGCGGTCCTCGATATTTATGATGCCCTCTATACGGTAGGGGGTCATTGACCATGTTCTGGTACGTCACGAGCAGGCGGCGGTGCACATGGCCGACGGCCTGGCGCGTGCGACGGGTGAAGTGGGCCGTGGTGTTAGTCACGTCCGGCCCCGGTGCGACAAACGCCATTACCGGCATTGCGACGGCGTATATGGACTCTATCCCGCTGGTGATCCTCTCCGGGCAGGTAGCCACCTCGCTGATTGGCTACGATGCTTTTCAGGAGTGCGACATGGTCGGGATTTCGCGTCCCGTGGTGAAGCACAGCTTCCTGGTTAAGCAAACCGAAGATATTCCCGGCGTACTGAAAAAAGCCTTCTGGCTGGCGGCAAGCGGACGCCCGGGACCGGTAGTGGTCGATCTGCCTAAAGACATTCTGAACCCGGCAAACAAGCTGCCTTACGTATGGCCGGAATCGGTGAGCATGCGTTCTTACAACCCGACAACGCAGGGGCATAAAGGTCAGATCAAGCGGGCGTTGCAAACGCTTCTGGCAGCCAAAAAACCGGTCGTCTATGTCGGGGGCGGAGCGATCAATGCAGCCTGTGAAGCCCAGCTTCGTGAACTGATTGAAAAACTCAACCTTCCTGTTGCGTCGTCGCTGATGGGGCTGGGGGCGTTTCCCGCCACCCACCGCCAGGCGCTGGGTATGCTGGGTATGCACGGTACCTATGAAGCCAACATGACGATGCATCACTCCGATGTGATCTTTGCCGTCGGTGTGCGTTTTGACGATCGTACCACCAACAACCTGGCGAAATATTGCCCGAATGCCACCGTGCTGCATATTGATATCGATCCGACGTCAATTTCTAAAACGGTGTCGGCTGATGTGCCGATCGTCGGTGATGCCCGTCAGGTTCTGGAACAGATGCTGGAGCTGCTGGCCCAGGAGAAAGCGACCCAGCCGCTGGATGAGATCCGCGACTGGTGGCAGCAGATTGAACAGTGGCGCGCTCGTCAGTGCCTGAAATATGACACGCAGAGCGAAAACATTAAGCCGCAGGCGGTCATCGAAGCGGTGTGGCGACTGACGAAAGGTGAAGCGTATGTGACCTCAGACGTGGGCCAGCATCAGATGTTTGCTGCCCTGTATTATCCGTTTGATAAACCGCGACACTGGATCAACTCGGGTGGCTTAGGCACCATGGGCTTTGGTCTGCCTGCCGCGCTGGGCGTGAAGCTGGCGCGCCGGATGAAACCGTCGTCTGCGTGACCGGAGACGGTAGTATCCAGATGAACATTCAGGAACTGTCTACCGCGCTGCAGTATGAACTGCCGGTTCTCGTGCTGAACCTGAATAACGGCTACCTCGGCATGGTGAAGCAGTGGCAGGATATGATTTATTCTGGCCGTCACTCACAGTCATACATGAAATCGCTGCCGGATTTTGTTCGTCTTGCTGAAGCTTACGGCCATGTTGGCATGCGGGTAACCGATCCGGCCGAGCTGGAAACGAAGCTCGCACAAGCGCTTGAGCACGTTAAAAACAACCGCCTCGTCTTTATGGATGTGATTGTTGATGGAACCGAGCACGTCTATCCGATGCATATTCGGGGTGGTGGTATGGATGAAATGTGGTTAAGCAAAACGGAGAGAACCTGATATGCGCCGGATATTATCAGTTTTACTTGAAAACGAGTCTGGCGCACTGTCGCGCGTCATTGGCCTTTTTGCGCAGCGCGGCTATAACATTGAAAGCCTGACCGTCGCCCCGACGGAAGACCCAACGCTGTCGCGCATGACGATCCAAACCGTCGGCGACGCTAAGGTGCTTGAACAGATTGAGAAACAGCTGCATAAGCTGGTCGACGTGCTGCGCGTGAGCGAGCTGGGGCAAGGGGCCTACGTTGAACGCGAGGTCATGCTGGTGAAAATTCAGGCCAGCGGCTACGGGCGTGAAGAAGTCAAACGCAATGCGGATATTTTCCGCGGACAGATTATCGACGTCACGCCTTCTCTTTATACCGTTCTGCTGGTCGGGACGAGCGACAAGCTGGATGCGTTCCTGGCGTCCGTACGGGATGTCGCAAAAATTGTCGAGGTGGCGAGATCGGGGGTTGTGGGTCTGTCACGCGGCGAGAAAATCATGCGTTAGTTGTCAAAAAAGGTTCGCCTCTTTCTGCCCGGTCACCAAAGCCGGGCTTTTTTTTGCGTAATCAGCCGACAACGCAGATAAAAGCGGTTGCCGCGAAGGCTTTTCTGCGTTTAGATGTTAAAAGAATTAACCATAACCTTGACAGGGCCATGGACTCTTTTCTTTTTTTAAGGGGCAATTGTGAAACTGGATGAAATCGCCCGGCTAGCCGGCGTGTCACGAACAACGGCCAGCTATGTGATTAACGGTAAAGCAAAGCAGTACCGTGTCAGCGACAAGACCGTTGAAAAATGTTATGGCGGTGGTTCGTGAACATAACTACCATCCGAATGCTGTCGCAGCCAGGTCTGCGCGCCGGGCGCACCCGCTCTATCGGTCTGGTGATCCGGACCTGGAAAACACCAGCTATACCGTATCGCCAACTATCTTGAACGTCAGGCGCGTCAGCGCGGCTATCAACTGCTGATTGCCTGCTCGGAAGACCAGCCTGATAACGAGATGCGCTGCATTGAACATCTGCTTCAGCGCCAGGTGGATGCCATAATTGTTTCGACCTCCTTACCGCCGGAGCATCCTTTCTACCAGCGCTGGGCGAATGATCCGTTCCCGATCGTTGCGCTTGACCGTGCCCTCGATCGCGAGCACTTCACCAGCGTGGTGGGTGCCGATCAGGACGATGCCGAAATGCTGGCCGCAGAGCTGCGGACGTTCCCGGCGGAAACGGTGCTGTATTTGGGCGCGCTGCCTGAACTTTCCGTGAGCTTCCTGCGCGAGCAGGGATTCAGAACGGCATGGAAAGACGATCCGCGCGAGGTTCACTACCTCTATGCCAACAGCTACGAACGTGAAGCCGCCGCGCAGCTGTTCGAAAAATGGCTGGAAACCCATCCGATGCCTCAGGCGCTGTTCACGACCTCGTTTTGCGCTCTTGCAGGGCGTCATGGATGTCACCTTACGCCGTGAAGGTAAACTCCCCTCCGACCTGGCGATTGCCACGTTCGGGGATAACGAGCTGCTCGACTTCCTTCAGTGCCCGGTGCTGGCGGTTGCACAGCGTCACCGCGATGTGGCTGAACGCGTGCTGGAGATTGTGCTGGCGAGTCTGGATGAACCCCGCAAACCAAAGCCGGGCCTGACGCGTATCAAACGTAATCTCTACCATCGCGGAATTTTAAGCCGCCAAAAATGAAATGACTGGGGCGGCGAAATCTGCCCCATTTTGCTGCAATAATTCGTGCGGATAATTCCCGGAGAGAAATTAGGATAATTCTTGTGAGATCATAATCGCCTATTTTTCTTAATTCATTTTGGCTTTTAAATTGTTCTTTAAAGAACATCTCAGCGATTTTAAACGGTATACTTTGTATTATTTTGTTACAAACCCTCTTCGGTCGATGAATATTCAGACGTTTTTTCCTCTTCCTTTGCCAGCTTACGTGCTAACCACTGCGCTTACCGTGTGCCTGGGTGAATCTGGCGCTGTCATCCCTGAGAATCTGTCATAAAATGCTGCCCGCGTCGCAAACTGACACTTTATATTTATCTGCGATGATATTGAGTGAGCCTTAACGCTAGTGTGCATATTCGGTTTTTTTCTTACAAATATTCATAACGTTAATTTTGCCTCGCCAGTTGTGCAGTTATTAACCAGGACTGTTTATCTCTGTAAATAGAGGGCTTTCGAGTCCTTATGCCGAGAGTCCTGGCTTGACAAGCTTTTCCCTCGCTCCGTAAACTCCTTTAGGTGGGAATTTGTGGGTTAAAGTGGTGAGGAGGGGTGAGACTGGCATGTTCCGTGGAGCTACGTTAGTCAATCTCGACAGTAAAGGGCGTTTATCGGTACCAACCCGATACCGCGACCAGCTGATTGAGAACGCTGCGGGTCAAATGGTTTGCACCATTCACATTAACTCCCCCTGCCTGCTGCTTTACCCCCTGCCTGAATGGGAAATTATTGAGCAAAAGCTGTCGCGACTGTCGAGCATGAACCCGCAGGAACGCCGCGTGCAGCGGTTGTTATTGGGACATGCCAGTGAATGTCAGATGGATAACGCAGGGCGATTACTGATCGCGCCTGTGTTACGGCAACATGCCGGTCTGACCAAAGAAGTGATGCTGGTCGGGCAGTTCAACAAATTTGAACTGTGGGATGAAACGACCTGGTATCAACAGGTCAAGGAAGATATCGACGCTGAGCAGTCTGATTCCGCGACATTATCGGAACGGCTGCAGGACTTGTCTCTATAAATATGATGGAAAATTATAAACATAAAACGGTGTTACTGGACGAGGCCGTTAACGGCCTGAATATTCGTCCGGATGGCATCTACATTGATGGGACTTTTGGTCGCGGTGGTCACTCGCGTTTGATCCTCTCCCAACTGGGTGAGGAGGGGCGTCTGCTGGCAATCGATCGCGATCCGCAGGCAATTGCCGTTGCACAGACTATCAATGACCCACGCTTTTCCATCGTGCATGGACCTTTTTCTGCGCTCGCGGACTATGTGGCTGAGCGCGGCCTGACGGGCAAGATCGACGGGATTCTTCTCGATCTTGGCGTCTCTTCACCCCAACTTGATGATGCTGAACGCGGTTTCTCCTTTATGCGCGATGGTCCGCTGGACATGCGTATGGACCCGACTCGCGGCCAGTCTGCCGCCGAGTGGTTACAGACCGCTGATGAAGCGGATATTGCATGGGTCATCAAAACCTTCGGCGAAGAGCGCTTTGGCAAACGTATTGCGCGCGCCATTGTTGAGCGCAATCGCATTGAGCCGATGACCCGCACCAAAGAGTTGGCCGAGGTGATCGCGGCGGCAACGCCGGTGAAGGATAAGCACAAACATCCCGCGACCCGTACCTTCCAGGCGGTTCGCATCTGGGTAAACAGTGAACTGGAGGAAATAGAGCTGGCGCTAAAAAGCTCGCTCGACGTGCTGGCCCCGGGTGGGCGGTTATCCATCATCAGCTTCCATTCGCTGGAAGACCGTATTGTTAAACGCTTTATGCGTGAACAAAGCCGCGGTCCACAGGTACCCGCGGGGCTGCCGATGACGGAAGAACAACTCAGGAAGCTGGGTGGCCGTCAGTTGCGAGCACTAGGCAAGTTGATGCCGGGCGAAGAAGAGGTGGCAGAGAATCCACGCGCCCGTAGTTCAGTGCTGCGTGTTGCAGAGAGGACGAACGCATGATCGGCAGAGTGACAGAGACCCTAAGCAAAGTTAAGGATTCGTTAGGAAGCAACGAGCGCCATGCCTTGCCTGGCGTGATCGGCGACGATCTTTTGCGGTTTGGGAAACTGCCACTCTGTCTGTTCATTTGCATCATTGTCACGGCTGTGACGGTGGTCACCACCGCCCACCACACACGTTTATTGACTGCGCAACGCGAGCAGATGGTACTGGAACGCGATGCGCTGGATATTGAATGGCGAAATCTGATCCTTGAAGAAAACGCGCTCGGCGATCACAGCCGGGTTGAACGGATCGCAACGGAAAAGCTGCAGCTGCAGCATGTTGATCCTTCACAGGAAAATATCGTAGTACAAAAATAAGGGAAAACGCGACGCATGAAAGCAGCGGCAAAAACGCTAAAACCAAAACGTCAGGAAGAACAGGCCAACTTTATTAGTTGGCGTTTTGCGTTGCTTTGCGGCTGCATTTTACTGGCGCTGGGTTTTCTGTTGGGCCGCGTGGCCTGGCTGCAGATCGTCGCGCCTGACATGCTGGTACGCCAGGGCGATATGCGCTCTCTGCGCGTTCAGGAGGTCTCCACGTCCCGCGGGATGATCACCGACCGCTCCGGTCGTCCGCTGGCGGTGAGCGTGCCGGTGAAAGCGATCTGGGCCGATCCGAAAGAACTGCACGACGCCGGTGGCATTACCCTTGATAACCGCTGGAAAGCGCTGGCTGATGCGCTGAAAATGCCGCTGGATCAGCTGGCCTCCCGCGTTAACGCGAACCCGAAAGGGCGTTTTATCTATCTGGCGCGTCAGGTTAACCCTGACATGGCGGACTACATTCGCAAACTGAAGCTACCGGGCATTCATCTGCGTGAAGAATCCCGTCGTTACTATCCATCCGGCGAAGTAACCGCTCACCTCATTGGCTTTACCAACGTCGACAGCCAGGGGATTGAGGGCGTTGAAAAAGCTTCGATAAGTGGCTCACCGGTCAGCCGGGCGAGCGAATCGTGCGTAAGGACCGCTACGGGCGCGTCATCGAAGATATCTCTTCCACGGACAGTCAGGCAGCGCACAACCTGGCCCTCAGTATCGACGAGCGCCTGCAGGCGCTGGTCTACCGCGAGCTGAACAACGCCGTGGCGTTCAACAAGGCGGAGTCAGGCAGCGCCGTGCTGGTGGATGTCAACACCGGTGAAGTGCTGGCGATGGCCAACAGTCCGTCCTACAACCCGAACAACTTTACCGGCACCGCAAAAGATGCCATGCGTAACCGGGCGATTACCGACGTGTTCGAACCCGGCTCCACGGTGAAGCCGATGGTGGTGATGACCGCGCTCCAGCGCGGCATCGTCAATGAAAACACGGTTCTGAACACTGTCCCATACCGTATTAACGGCCACGAGATAAAAGACGTGGCGCGCTACAGCGAATTAACCCTGACCGGGGTATTACAGAAGTCGAGTAACGTCGGTGTTTCAAAGCTGGCGTTAGCGATGCCGTCCTCAGCGTTAGTAGATACTTACTCACGTTTTGGGCTTGGAAAGGCGACCAATTTGGGGTTGGTCGGAGAACGCAGTGGCTTATATCCTCAAAAACAACGGTGGTCTGACATAGAGAGGGCCACCTTCTCTTTCGGCTACGGGCTAATGGTAACTCCGTTACAGTTAGCGCGAGTCTACGCAACGATTGGCAGCTATGGTGTCTATCGCCCGCTGTCGATTACCAAAGTTGATCCACCGGTCCCGGGCGAGCGTATCTTCCCGGAATCCATCGTTCGTACCGTGGTGCACATGATGGAAAGCGTGGCGCTGCCGGGCGGCGGCGGCGTGAAGGCGGCGATTAAAGGCTATCGTATCGCCATTAAAACCGGTACAGCGAAAAAAGTGGGGCCAGACGGCCGCTACATCAACAAATACATTGCCTATACCGCAGGCGTTGCGCCTGCAAGCAATCCGCGTTTTGCGCTGGTGGTCGTGATAAACGATCCACAGGCGGGTAAATACTACGGCGGCGCCGTCTCCGCGCCTGTGTTCGGGGCCATCATGGGCGGCGTGTTACGCACCATGAACATTGAACCGGATGCGCTGGCAACGGGCGAAAAAAGTGAATTTGTGATTAATCAAGGCGAGGGTACAGGTGGCAGATCGTAATTTGCGCGACCTTCTCGCTCCGTGGGTGCCAAATGCACCGGAGCGAGCACTGCGAGAGATGGTTCTGGACAGCCGCGTAGCGGCTTCTGGCGATCTTTTTGTGGCGGTGGTCGGTCATCAGGCGGACGGGCGTCGTTATATCCCGCAGGCGATAGCGCAAGGTGTGGCTGCCATTATTGCAGAGGCGAAAGATGAGGCGACCGACGGTGAAATCCGTGAAATGCACGGCGTACCGGTCATCTATCTCAGCCAGTTAAACGAACGTCTTTCCGCACTGGCGGGACGTTTTTATCACGAACCTTCCGACCAGCTGCGTCTGGTTGGCGTAACGGGTACGAACGGTAAAACCACCACCACGCAGCTGATGGCGCAGTGGGCACAGCTGCTGGGTGAAACCGGTGCGGTGATGGGAACCGTGGGTAACGGTCTGCTGGGCAAAGTGAGCCCGACGGAAAACACCACCGGCTCGGCGGTTGACGTACAGCACGTGCTTGCTGGTCTGGCAGGGCAGGGCGCAACCTTCGCCGCGATGGAGGTCTCTTCGCACGGTCTGGTACAGCACCGCGTCGCGGCGCTGAAATTGCTGCATCCGTGTTACCAACCTGAGCCGCGACCATCTGATTATCATGGCGATATGGAGCACTACGAAGCCGCGAAATGGCTGATGTTCTCTACTCACCATTACGGTCAGGCCATCATCAACGCCGACGATGAAGTGGGCCGCCGCTGGCTGGCGAAGCTGCCGGATGCGGTTGCCGTCTCGATGGAAGACCATATCAATCCGAACTGCCACGGCCGCTGGCTGAAGGCGGTTGAGGTGAATTATCACGACAGCGGGGCGACCATCCGCTTTGCCTCTTCCTGGGGTGAAGGCGAAATTGAAAGCCGCCTGATGGGGGCGTTTAACGTCAGCAACCTACTGCTGGCCCTGGCAACGCTGCTGGCGCTGGGTTACCCGATGGCTGAACTGCTGAAAACCGCCGCGCGACTGCAGCCGGTTTGTGGCCGTATGGAAGTATTTAGCGCGCCGGGTAAGCCGACCGTTGTGGTTGATTATGCCCACACGCCGGATGCGCTGGAAAAAGCGCTGGAAGCGGCGCGCCTGCACTGTACCGGTAAGCTCTGGTGCGTGTTTGGCTGCGGCGGCGATCGCGACAAAGGCAAACGCCCGCTGATGGGGGCGATTGCGGAACAGTTCGCGGATATTCCGGTTGTCACCGATGACAACCCGCGTACCGAAGAGCCGCGCGCCATCATTAATGACATTCTGGCGGGTATGCTGGACGCAGGTCGCGCGCGCGTCGTGGAAGGCCGGGCGGAAGCCGTGACGAACGCCATCATGCAGGCACAGGAGAATGATGTTGTTCTGCTGGCGGGCAAAGGCCATGAAGATTATCAGATCGTTGGCAATCGCCGTCTGGACTACTCGGATCGCGTAACGGCAGCTCGCCTGCTGGGAGTTGTCGCATGATTAGCCTCTCCTTAAGCCAGGCCGCAGAAGTACTGCACGGCGACCTGCACGGGCAAGACCTGACCATCGATGCCGTGACGACGGACACCCGTAAAGTCACCGCAGGCTGTCTCTTTGTGGCGCTGAAAGGCGAGCGTTTTGACGCGCATGATTTTGCCGAGCAGGCCAAAGAGAACGGCGCCGGTGCGCTGCTGGTCAGCCGCAAGCTTGATATCGATCTGCCGCAGGTTGTGGTGAAAGATACGCGTCTCGCGTTCGGTGAGCTGGCTGCCTGGGTTCGTCAGCAGGTGCCGGCTCGCGTCGTCGCGCTGACAGGGTCATCAGGCAAAACGTCAGTGAAAGAGATGACGGCGGCGATCCTCAGCCAGTGCGGCAATACGCTTTTTACCGCGGGCAACCTCAATAATGACATCGGCGTGCCGATGACATTGCTTCGCCTGACCAAAGAGCATGACTATGCGGTGATCGAGTTAGGCGCAAACCACCAGGGTGAAATCGCCTGGACCGTGAGCCTGACTCGCCCGGAAGCGGCGCTGGTGAATAACCTCGCGGCTGCGCACCTGGAAGGCTTTGGCTCGCTGGAAGGCGTGGCGAAAGCGAAAGGTGAAATTTACACCGGCCTGCCGGATAACGGTATTGCCATTCTGAACGCCGATAACAACGACTGGCTTAACTGGCAGAGCATCATTGGTGCGCGTAAAACCTGGCGCTTCTCACCAAATGCGGCCAACAGTGATTTTACGGCGACCAATATCCATGTGACGTCGCACGGCACCGAGTTCACCCTCACTACCCCAACGGGTGGCGTGGAGGTGCTGCTGCCGCTGCCGGGTCGCCATAACATCGCCAATGCCCTTGCGGCGGCGGCGCTGGCAACGGCGGTGGGCGCTTCACATGCGGCAATCAAAGCCGGGCTGGCGAACCTGAAAGCCGTGCCGGGACGCCTGTTCCCGATTCAGCTTTCGGAAAACAAGCTGCTGCTGGATGACTCCTATAACCGCGAATGTTTGGCCTCAGATGACGGCGGCGGTGCAGGTGTTATCTGAAATGCCGGGCTACCGCATCATGGTGGTTGGCGACATGGCAGAACTGGGTGACGAAAGCGAAGCCTGTCATACCCAGGTCGGTGAAGCGGCGAAAGCGGCGGGGCTGGACTGTGTACTGAGCACAGGAAAATTGAGCCAGGCGATTAGCCAGGCCAGCGGCGTTGGCGAGCATTTTGCCGATAAAGCCGCCTTGATTGAGCGCCTTAAGGCATTAATGACAGAAAAACAAATTGTGACAGTGTTAGTGAAAGGTTCACGTAGTGCCGCCATGGAAGAGGTTGTGCACGCATTACAGGAGAACGGGACATGTAGTTTGGCTGGCCGAACATTTGGGTCAAATATTATTCCGGCTTTAACGTCTTTTCCTATCTGACGTTTTCGCGCCATCGTCAGCCTGCTGACTGCGGCTGTTCATCTCGTTGTGGATGGGCCCGCGCATGATTGCCCGTCTGCAAAAAGCTCTCTTTCGGCCAGGGTTGTGCGTAACGACGGCCCAGGAATCTCACTTCAGCAAGCGCGGTACGCCGACCATGGGCGGGATCATGATCCTGACTGCCATCGTCGTTTCCGCGCTGTTAGTGGGCGTACCCGTCCAACCCGTACGTCTGGTGTGTGCTGACGGTAC
>OIEO01000139.1_pt1 | contig 12396 bp, 12 predicted proteins | sample 1581851 | NCBI WGS metagenome assembly OIEO01 (sample SAMN03281010, study PRJEB24777) | human gut metagenome | isolation source: fecal sample PR157 from 1 month old male Malay infant, caesarean delivered... | reverse complement strand
TGCCGAGCAGCCGTTCAACTTCCCCCTGCTTATTGAGCACCCGGTTCGCCAGGGAGCGAATATGACGCACGCCTTCCTTCACGCGGATGCGGAATTCCAGCTTAAACGGCAGGCGGGAAATCAGGGAGTCCCGCAGCACCTGCTCAGCGTGGACGCGATCCTCCGGCAGCATCGTGTCGTGCCAGAGCTGCCAGGTGGGCTTGATGTGCGGCGGTATTTCATAGAGCTCAAACATCCGCTTATCCCAGCTGATAATGTCGGGTTCCAGATCCCACTCCCAGATGCCGATGCCCCCGGCTTCGTTAGCCAGCGTAATGCGCTCCATCAGGCGCTTATTGACCCATTCGGTCTGCTTCAGATCGTTAATGTCTTCAATCTGGGCAATAAAATAGAGCGGCGAGCCGTCGGCATGACGCACCACGGAGACGGCAAGCAGCGCCCAGACCACTTCCCCGTCGCGGGTGTAATAGCGCTTTTCGAGGGAGTAGGTATTGATCTCGCCGTTGACCAGCTGTTCGAGCTGCTCGAGGTCGGTATTCAGATCTTCTGGCCAGGTGAGCTGCTGGAAGGTCAGCGACTGAAGCTCCGTCTGGCTGTAGCCGAGGAAATTGCACAGCGCCTTGTTAGCCTGAAGCCATTTGCCTTCAATGCTCACCAGCGCCATTCCGATGGCGGAATATTCCATCGCGTTACGAAAGCGCTCTTCGCTTTCGGTGATGTGTTTGCGTTCGGCACGGAAGGCGTACATCACCATGGTCATCACGTTAGCGGGCAGGAGCAGCATCAGGAACGGCAGCCAGGGGGCGTTCAGCATCGGCCCGGCGTGCTGGGTGGTCAGCGCCAGAGGATTGCGGGCAATCATCAGCGACACCACCATCACGGTGACCAGAAACACCATGAACGCTTCCATCCGCGGCAGGCGCACGGCGCTCCACATCAGCAGAACGATCACGCAGGTGAAGGGCCACGGCAGCCAGGTGATGGCGGCCCAACTGAGGGCTAACGTCACGGCCAGCGTGGTCAGCGTTTCCAGCAGCAATCGCGGGTCACGGTGGCGCAGCAGATAATGCGGTTTAAATAACAGCCCCAGTGGCACCAGTGCCAGTGCGCCAATGGCTTCTGACAACACCCAGACGAAGAAATTACGCAGGGGCTCAGAGCCGGGTGCCAGCAGAGACACCAGAATGCCGCCCATCAGTGGCGGCACCAGCGCGCTGCCGATGGCCACGCGGATCCAGTCGTTCAGATTCTGCAGCGGGTTGTACCACGGGAGCCATTTACGCAGGAACAGCGCGCCGATAACGGCCTCAATGACGTTGACCGCAGGGTAGATGAGGCTGACCGAACCCAGGAGAACAGCATCCATGAGGCCAGAATATTGCCGAACGAACAGGCCAGGGCAATGCCCGGCCACATTTTTCCGGCATGGCGGTAAAACGCCACCATCATAATGGCGGTGGGAAACCAGAGCGGGGCCAGCAGGGTGCCGAAGCGGGTGAGCTCCAGCGAAAATAAGGTAAAGATAAAGGTGACCAGGCCCAGACAGACAAGTCGTAATAAAGGATGTGGGGTGGTCACCAAAACCCGCTGGTATTGTTTATTCATTACCGCTTTATCCAGAGACGCCATGCCGTCAGGGAAGAAGATGTCCGAACGCGTGAATTTGATAATTTGGTTTATGCTAGTACAAACAATTTACAATTCATATGGTGACCGCTCAGAATTTGACAACACAGACTTATTAAATACTTACTCCGTGCAAAAAAACGGGTAAGCGGCGAAAAAATGCGCATTTAAATTTCATTCAGGGAATAACTCGTCACTTTTCGGTCAGTTTCGCAGAACCTGAGTATTCGACTGGTATCACGCCCGCGAAATCCCTATAATTGCCGCGTTTGACGCTCCGGCGTCGTCCTTCCTTTACATCCAGGTTAATCAGGTCGCTAAATTTATGACTGATAAGTCTCATCAGTGCGTCATTATAGGCATCGCCGGCGCATCGGCTTCAGGTAAAAGTCTAATTGCCAGTACGCTTTATCGCGAACTGCGTGAACAAGTAGGTGATGAGCATATCGGCGTCATTCCCGAAGACAGCTATTACAAAGATCAATCCCATCTGTCGATGGAAGAGCGCGTTAAAACGAACTATGACCACCCAAATGCGATGGATCACAGCCTGCTGTTCCAGCATTTAGAAGCGCTTAAGAGCGGCCAGGCGATCGAACTGCCCGTTTACAGTTACGTAGAACATACCCGCACCCAGGAAACGATCCGCATCGAGCCGAAAAAGGTCATTATCCTTGAAGGCATCCTGCTGCTGACCGACGCCCGCCTGCGTGAATCCATGAACTTCTCGATTTTCGTCGATACCCCGCTGGATATCTGCCTGATGCGCCGCATCAAGCGTGACGTTAATGAACGTGGCCGCTCAATGGACTCCGTGATGGCGCAGTACCAGAAAACGGTCCGCCCGATGTTCCTGCAGTTTATTGAGCCCTCCAAACAATACGCCGATATCATCGTGCCGCGCGGGGGTTAAAAACCGCATCGCGATCGATATCTTAAAATGCGAAAATCAGCCAGTTTTTTGAATAGCCGCGTGAATTGTGTACCGTTCAGAGATAACCTGGTTTTACCCTGAGCGCTTACCGGCTCAGGGTACGATGCATGAAAGGAGAAAAAGGCATGCGTCTTTGTGATCGCGATATTGAAGCCTGGCTGGATGAAGGCCGTTTGTCTATTACCCCACGTCCACCTGTTGAGCGTATCAATGGGGTGACCGTCGATGTCCGGTTGGGGGAATAAATTCCGCACCTTTAGCGGCCATACCGCACCGTTCATTGACCTCAGCGGACCGAAGGACGAAGTCAGCGCCGCGCTCGATCGCGTGATGAGTGACGAAATCGTAATCGAAGATGGCGAAGCCTTTTATCTGCATCCGGGTGAACTGGCGCTGGCGGTAACGTTTGAATCCGTCACCCTGCCTGCGGACCTCGTCGGCTGGCTTGACGGCCGTTCTTCGCTGGCGCGACTGGGACTGATGGTGCAACGTCACCGCGCACCGTATCGATCCAGGCTGGTCGGGCCGTATTGTGCTGGAATTCTTCAATGCCGGTAAATTGCCGCTGGCGCTTCGTCCGGGGATGATGATCGGCGCGTTAAGTTTTGAACCGCTGTCAGGCCCGGCAGACAGGCCGTATAACCGCCGTCAGGACGCAAAATATCGCGACCAGCAGGGTGCGGTTGCCAGCCGTATTGATAAAGACTGATCGTTAGTCCATTGAGGATGCCATGAGAAGAGTTCTGACAACGCTGATGATTTTGCTGGTGGTGCTGGTGGCTGGCCTTTCGGCGTTGGTTCTGCTGGTTAACCCTAACGACTTCCGCGCGTATATGGTGCGGCAGGTTGAGGCACGCAGTGGTTATCAACTGAAGCTGGACGGGCCGCTGCGCTGGCACGTCTGGCCGCAGCTCAGCATTCTCTCTGGCCGCATGTCGCTCACGGCGCCGGGGGCGTCCCAGCCGCTGGTGTCCGCAGACAACATGCGCCTTGATGTGGCACTGATCCCGCTCATTTCCCATCAGCTGCAGGTGAATCAGGTGATGCTGGAAAGGCGCGGTGATTCAGCTAACCCCGCAAACTGAAGCTGTCCGTGATGCCAACGCGCCGGTGGCACCGCGTGAAAATACCCTGCCTGATGAACCGTCTGATACTGGCTGGTCCTTTGATATTGGCAAACTGAAAGTGGCCGATAGCGTGCTGGTTTTCCAGCATGAGCACGAAGAGCTGGTCACCGTTCGCAACATTAATCTGCAGATGGAACAGGATGAGCACCATCTTGCATCTGTGGAATTCAGCGGGCGCGTGAACCGCGATCAGCGGGATTTGACGCTGTCGTTGAATGCTAAAGTGAATGCGTCAGACTATCCGCATCAGCTCACGGCGAACATCCAGCAGCTCAACTGGCAGCTGACGGGGGCCAATCTGCCCACCCAGGGGATCGCCGGGTCAGGGACGCTGCAGGCCGTGTGGCGTGAGGAACAAAAACAGCTGGAGCTGGATAATCTCAACCTGCAGGCAAACGACAGTAGCCTGAAGGGGCAGGCGAGCGTCACCTTTGAAGAGAAGCCGAAGTGGGTGCTGAATCTGCAATTTGACAAACTCAACCTGGAAAACCTGTTGCCACCTCTGCCAGCCAGCGCCACGGACAGCGAGGCGACGCAGACGGGGCAAAGCCAGACACCGGTATCACGTCCGGTTATTTCGTCGAATCTCGATCAACCTGACTATAACGCTCTGCGCGGATTCACGGCGGATATTCTGCTGAAAGCCACCAGCCTGCGCTGGCGCGGCATGGACTTTACCGACGTCAGCAGCCAGATGTTTAACCATAACGGTTTGCTGGTGATCTCCGAACTGAGCGGCAAGATGGGCGCAGGACACCTCTCACTGCCCGGCACGCTGGATGTCCGTAAAGACGTTGCCAGCGCCGAATTCCAGCCGCGTCTCGATAACGTTGAGATAGGGACCATCCTGACCGCGTTTAACTACCCGATCTCTCTGACGGGGCAGTTGACGCTCGCGGGGGATTTCTCCGGCACGAAAATTGATGCCGATGCATTCCGCCGCGAGTGGCAGGGGCAGGCGCATCTTGATCTGAAAAACTCCCGTATGGAAGGGCTTAACTTCCAGCAACTGGTGCAGCAGGCGGTTGAGCGCAGCAGCGATGTGAAGGCCCAGGAGAACTACGACAGTGCCACGCGCCTCGACAGCTTCACCACGGACCTGACGCTGAACAACGGACAACTCTCTCTCGACGGAATGCAGGGTACCTCTTCACTCTTATCAGTAACGGGCGAGGGTAAGCTGGATCTGGTCAAAGAGACGGCGGACACGCGCTTTAACGTGCGGGTACTTTCCGGCTGGCAGGGGGAAAGCAAGCTCATCGACTTCCTGAAACAGACGCCGGTCCCGCTGACCGTATACGGCAAATGGCAGGCCCTGAATTACAGTCTGCAAGTGGATCAGATCCTGCGTAAGCATCTGCAGGATGAAGCGAAACGTCGACTCAGCGGCTGGGCGGATCGTAATAAAGATTCACAGGACGGCAAGGATGTGAAGAAGCTGCTGGATAAGCTTTGATGCCTGTTGCGCCGGTGGCGGCTTCGCCTTACCCGGCCTACAAAAACCGAACACCGCAGGCCGGGTGAGCGAAACGCCACCCGGCTTTTTTACACCTCAAAATCCAGTTCTTCCTCTTCCCGCAGCGGTATCAGCTGAACCTTCTGCACGCGATGGTTTTCAATCTGGAGCGTTTTAAGCCGATAGTCGCCGACCTGAACCTCTTCCCCCGGCTGTGGGATACGCTGCAAATACTCCATCAGCAGACCGGCAATGGTGTGGTATTCCCGTTTATCATCCAGCGGCAGCGGCACATACTGCACCAGGTCTTCCAGCGGCATATGGCCGTTAGCCGTCCACGAGCCGTCGGCGTTTTTCTGAATGTCGTGGCGGGCGTCTATCTCATCCACCTCGTTTGGCAGGTTACCGGCAATGGTTTCCATCACGTCGCTGAGCGTGACCAGTCCTTCCACCGAACCAAACTCATCCACCACAAAGGCAAAGTGGGTCCGCGCGTTACGGAACTGCTCAAGGGCGGAAAGCAACGGCAGCCCCTCCGGGAAGACCAGCGGCTGGCGAACCAGGACGCGGAGATTGAGCGGCTCGCCGTGAAGCTGCTGCTGGAGCAGGTCAATGACGTGCACCACGCCCAGCAGTTCCTCTTCCGCTTCCCCGCCGGTCACCACCACGCGGGTGTGCTGGTTTTTATCCAGCAGGGCGCGAATGTGCGCTTCCGGGGCCGTCAGGTCAATATGCTCAATGTCATGCCGCGACGTCATAATGCTGCTGACCGTACGCTGGTTCAGATTGAGCACTCGCTCAATCATCCGTCGTTCCTGCGGGTCAAAGATCTGCCCGTCGCTGTGGTCGGCCAGCATGGCGGAGGATTCGGCGTCCAGCTCCGCATCCTCTTTCTTGCCGCTTAACAGACGCATGACCGTGTCGGCTGTGCGCTGACGCAGAGTCTGATTGGCGGAAAGGAAGCGACGGCGGTTGAATATCGCCAGCTGGTTAAGCGCTTCAATCATGACGGAGAACCCGATGGCGGCATACAGGTAGCCTTTCGGAATATGGAAGCCAAAACCGTCGGCCACCAGGCTGAAGCCAATCATCAGCAGGAAGCTCAGGCAAAGGATAACGATGGTCGGGTGACTGTTCACGAAGCGGGTCAGTGCCTTGCTGGCCATGACCATCAGCGTGATGGCAATAATGACCGCGGCCATCATCACCGCAAGGTGGTCCACCATCCCGACGGCGGTGATCACCGAGTCCAGGGAGAAAACCGCATCCAGCACCACGATTTGCGCGACCACCGGCCAGAATTTTGCTCCGCGGCGCTGGGTCGGGTTCTCGCTGTCTTTGCCTTCCAGCCGCTCGTTGAGCTCCACGGTAGCTTTGAACAGCAGGAATAGCCCGCCGAAGAGCATGATCAGATCGCGGGCGCTAAAGCTCAGACCGTGAATGGAGAACAGAGGCTGAGTGAGCGTGACCAGCCAGGAAATAGAGGCCAGCAGCAGTAAGCGCATCACCATCGCCAGCAGCAGCCCCGTTACGCGCGCGCGATCGCGCTGGGAAGGGGGCAGTTTTTCAGCGAGGATGGCGATAAAAACCAGATTATCAATCCCGAGCACCAGCTCGATGACAACCAGCGTAACCAGCCCGGCCCAGATTGAGGGATCGGCAATCCATTCCATAGTAGTAGCAATACCTTCTGTAATATGACTAATGACACAATTCGATCATGGATAAAGGTGTGGGAAAATGCAATGTCAGTATGAGATTTCTCTCAATAATCATTAAATTAAAACTGGCGGGTATAATAGTTTTAATTTATCCAGAAAATCTGTATTTATCCGAAATAACAAAATTAAGAAATATCGCATTAAAAGATGGTCAATCATAACGCTGTCAACATAAAGAAATTCTTAAAAATAAAGTGCATTTCTAAATAAATTCTTAAAATTTGACGTTCGGAACCCGTTTTCTTGCCTGTTTTGGGATTAACTGTTACAAGATTATTAGCCTAAAAAAGGATATCTCCCGTTAAGGATTGATGTTTTTTTTGGGGACGATTAACGAAATAGTGCCTTGCGTATTTTGAATGCTTCATTTATTTCACCAGCAAAAAATTCTTGCGGTTTTTTGCCTGTAATTCATTGTGTTATAGCGTATTGGTAGCTGGAAGCCAAGGGCGGTAGCGTGCCTGAATGTGTGTGGGTGGGCCATGATTACGTTGTCAACAGTGACTGGCCAAATAGCGTTTTTTTAGGAATGATGCCACTTATATTTTTATTTAATTAGCTACATTCTTAATGCATTTTAGATTCACACGTATTTAAATTGCACAGGATAATTACTCTGCCAAAGTGATAAATAATCAATGATGAACTCCAAAATGAAATTGATGCCATTATTGGTGTCTGTGACCTTGATGAGCGGTTGCACGGTCTTTCCCGGAAGCAATATGTCTACAATGGGCAAGGATGTGATCAAGCAACAGGATGCCGATTTTGATCTCGACAAAATGGTGAATGTTTATCCACTTACGCCTCGTCTGGTCGAACAATTACGCCCACGTCCAAACGTTGCCCAGCCAAATATGTCACTGGACCAGGAAATTGCTTCCTACCAGTATCGCGTAGGGCCTGGAGACGTCATTAACGTGACCGTCTGGGATCACCCCGAACTGACCACGCCAGCGGGCCAGTACCGCAGCTCAAGCGACACCGGTAACTGGGTGCAGTCAGATGGCACCATGTTCTATCCCTACATTGGTAAAGTCCATGTAGCAGGGAAAACGCTTGCCGAGATCCGCAGTGATATTACCGGCCGCTTAGCGCAGTACATCGCCGATCCGCAGGTGGACGTTAATATCGCCGCCTTCCGCTCGCAAAAAGCCTATATCTCCGGCCAGGTGAACAAATCTGGTCAGCAGGCCATCACCAACGTTCCTCTGACCGTGCTGGACGCCATTAACGCCGCAGGCGGGTTAACCGACGGCGCCGACTGGCGCAACGTGGTACTGACCCACAACGGGAAAGAGCAGCGCATTTCGCTGCAGGCGCTGATGCAAAACGGCGATCTGACCCAGAACCGCCTGCTTTATCCGGGCGACATCCTCTATGTACCACGCAATGACGATCTCAAAGTCTTCGTGATGGGTGAAGTGAAGAAACAGAGCACCCTCAAGATGGACTTCAGCGGTATGACGCTGACCGAAGCGCTGGGCAATGCTGAGGGTATCGATCTGACGACCTCTAACGCGACCGGTATCTTCGTGATCCGTCCGCTGAAAGGTGAGGGCAGCGCGAAAGGCAAGATTGCCAACATCTACCAGCTGGATATGTCCGATGCGACCTCTCTGGTGATGGCGACGGAGTTCCGTCTCCAGCCATACGACGTGGTGTATGTCACTACCGCACCGGTTGCCCGCTGGAACCGTCTGATCAACCAGTTGCTGCCAACCATCAGTGGCGTTCGCTACATGACGGATACGGCGCGCGACATTCATACCTGGTAATCCGCGATGTTTAACAAAATTCTGGTGGTATGCGTGGGGAACATTTGCCGTTCCCCTACGGCTGAACGGTTGTTGAAACACTACCAGCCCGAACTGACCGTTGATTCGGCAGGGCTGGGTGCACTGGTCGGTAAAGGTGCCGATGAGCGCGCAATGAGCGTGGCGCGGGACCATCACCTCTCTCTCGACGGGCATGTTGCCCGCCAGGTCACTGGCCGCATGTGCCGTGAGTATGACCTGATTCTGGCGATGGAAAAACGCCATATTCAAGCGCTGTGCGATATCGCTCCGGAGATGCGCGGTAAGGTGATGCTGTTTGGACACTGGGACAATGAGCGTGAAATTCCCGATCCATATCGCAAAAGCCATGAGGCTTTCGAGGCGGTTTACACCTTACTTGACCAGTCTGCCCAACAGTGGGCGCAGGCACTGAAAGCTCAGCAGGGATAACAATGACAGAAAAACAAAACCTTCTGCCGCCCCGACTTCGGGCAGTGATGAAATTGATATTGGGCGCCTGGTTGGCACGGTTATCGAGGCAAAGTGGTGGGTGCTGGGCCATTACCTGCCGTGTTTTGCCGGCGGCCGGCCGTCGTCTATACGCTGTTCGCCACCCCTATCTACAGCGCCGATGCGCTGGTGCAGATCGAGCAGAATACCGGTAACTCGCTGGTGCAGGACATTGGCTCTGCGCTGGCGAACAAGCCGCCGGCCTCTGACGCTGAAATCCAGCTCATCCAGTCACGTCTGGTGCTGGGTAAAACGTTCACGACCTTGGGCTCGATATCTCCGTCACCACCAAAAATACCTTCCCAATCTTTGGTGCGGGCTGGGATCGGCTGATGGGCAGAAGCAACGACACGGTGAAGGTCACTGACTTCGTGCTGCCAAAAGGGGCAGCCGATCAGACCTTTACCCTGACGGTGCTTGGCCCGAAACAGTATCAGTTGACCAGCGACGCGGGCTTTAGCGCGCGCGGTGAAGTCGGACAGATGCTGAGCAAAGACGGCGTCAGCATGATGGTCAGTGCGATCAACGCCCAGGAGGGCGGGGAGTTTACCGTCACCAAATTCTCCACGCTGGGGATGATCAACAACCTGCAAAACAACCTGACCGTCACCGAAAACGGTAAGGACACCGGCGTGCTGAGCATGACCTTTACCGGGGAAGATAAGGATCAGATCCGCGACATCCTGAACAGCATTACCCGCAATTACCTTGAGCAGAACGTTGAGCGTAAGTCGGCTGAAGCGGCGAAAAGCCTGGCGTTCCTGTCGAAACAGCTCCCGGAAGTGCGCGCCCGCCTGGATGATGCCGAGAACAAGCTGAACGCCTACCGCCAGGATAAAGACTCTGTCGACCTGCCGCTGGAGGCGAAATCGGTCCTCGATTCGATGGTCAACATTGACGCTCAGCTCAACGAACTGACCTTCAAAGAGGCGGAGATCTCAAGCTTTACACCAAACGTCACCCGGCTTACCGCACGCTGCTGGAGAAACGCCGCACGCTGGAAGAGGAGAAGGCGAAGCTCAATGACCGTGTGACCGCGATGCCGAAAAACGCAGCAGGAGATCGTGCGTCTGACCCGCGACGTGGAGTCAGGACAGCAGGTTTACATGCAGCTGCTGAACAAGCAGCAGGAGCTGAAAATCACCGAGGCAAGCACCGTGGGTGACGTGCGCATCGTCGACCCGGCGATTACCCAGCCAGGCGTGCTGAAGCCGAAGAAAGCGCTGATCATTCTCGGCAGCATTATTCTCGGCCTGATGCTCTCCATCGTTGGCGTGCTGCTGCGTTCGCTGTTCAACCGTGGTATCGAAAGCCCGCAGGTGCTGGAAGAGAACGGTATCAACGTCTATGCCAGCATTCCGCTGTCTGAGTGGCAAAAAGTCCCGTGACAGCGTGAAAAGCCATCAAAGGCGTTAAGCGTTACAAACAAAGCCAGCTGCTGGCGGTGGGTAACCCAACCGACCTGGCGATTGAAGCGATACGCAGCCTGCGTACCAGTCTGCACTTCGCCATGATGCAGGCTAAAAACAACGTCCTGATGCTGACCGGTGTTAGCCCGTCAATCGGTAAAACCTTTGTCTGCGCCAACCTGGCGGCGGTCGTTAGCCAGACCAACAAGCGCGTGCTGCTGATCGACTGCGATATGCGCAAGGGCTACACCCACGAGCTGCTGGGCACCAATAACGTCAACGGTCTGTCGGAGATCCTGCTTGGCAAAGGTGACATCAGCCAGAGCGCAAAACCGACTACCGTGCCGAAATTTGACCTGATCCCACGTGGTCAGGTACCGCCTAACCCGTCCGAGCTGCTGATGAGCGAACGCTTTACCGAGCTGGTGGAGTGGGCGAGCAAAAACTACGACCTGGTGCTGATCGATACGCCGCCGATTCTGGCCGTGACCGACGCTGCCGTTGTGGGTCGCCATGCGGGTACCACCCTGATGGTGGCGCGTTACGCGGTGAACACCCTGAAAGAGGTGGAAACCAGCCTGAGCCGCTTCGAGCAGAACGGGATTGAGGTGAAAGGGGTGATCCTGAACTCCATCTTCCGCCGCGCGACCGGGTACCAGGATTACGGGTATTACGAGTACGAATATAAGTCTGACAGCAAATAACAATCCCCCTCACCCTAACCCCTCTCCCGAGGGGGGTAGGGGCGGGTGAGGGATCAGGGGAAGATCATGACCACACAACGCCCTTTAGTTTCAATCTATATGCCGACATGGAATCGTCAGCAGCTGGCGATCCGCGCAATCAAGTCGGTGTTACGTCAGGATTACGATAATTGGGAGCTGATCATCGTTGATGACTGCTCTTCCTCGTATGAACAGCTGCAAAAATTCGTGACTGACCTCAACGACCCGCGGGTGGTCTATACCCACAACGAGATTAACTCCGGCGCCTGCGCTGTACGAAATCAGGCGATTATGCAGGCCAAAGGTCAGTATCTGACCGGCATCGACGACGATGACGAATGGACGCCGAACCGCCTGTCTATTTTCCTGTCGCATAAAGAGCAGCTGGTCACGCACGCGTTCCTGTATGCCAACGACTATGTCTGTCAGGGCGAGGTGTACTCGCAGCCTGCCAGCCTGCCGCTCTATCCGAAATCACCGTACTCTCGACGCCTGTTCTACAAGCGCAACATCATTGGTAACCAGGTCTTCACCTGGGCGTGGCGCTTCAAGGAGTGCCTGTTCGATACCGAACTGAAGGCCGCGCAGGATTACGACATCTTCCTGCGGATGGTGGTGGAGTATGGCGAGCCGTGGAAAGTGGAAGAGGCCACGCAGATCCTGCACATCAACCACGGGGAGATGCAGATCACCTCGTCGCCGAAGAAGTTCTCGGGCTACTTCCATTTTTACCGCAAGCACAAGGACAAGTTTGACCGTGCCAGCCGTAAATATCAGCTCTTTACCCTCTATCAGATCCGCAATAAGCGCATGAACTGGCGCACGCTGCTGACGCTGTTGTCCATACGTAACGGAAAGCGCCTGGCTGATGGACTTCGGGGGAAATAATGTTTCTGGAAGATTGCCGCGCTAACAGCTGGAGCCTGCGTCCTTGCTGCATGGTTCTGGCGTACCGCATCGCGCATTTTTGCTCGGTGTGGCGTAAGAAAAATGTCCTGAACAACATCTGGGCGGCCCCCGTGCTGGTGCTGTACCGCATCATTACCGAATGCTTTTTTGGCTATGAAATTCAGGCCGCTGCAACCATTGGCCGTCGCTTTACCATCCATC
>OIEO01000138.1_pt1 | contig 12489 bp, 14 predicted proteins | sample 1581851 | NCBI WGS metagenome assembly OIEO01 (sample SAMN03281010, study PRJEB24777) | human gut metagenome | isolation source: fecal sample PR157 from 1 month old male Malay infant, caesarean delivered... | reverse complement strand
GCCTGGCGATGAAAGCCGGTAATACGCGTCTGGTGACTGCGCTGGCGGGGCAGATGCCGTCCGATTACCAGACTATCTCCACGGCAGTTATCTCGCTGGCAAACGATCCCAACAGCGTCCCTGACCTTTGCCCGCAGTACGGGCGCGACCGATTTTACCCGCCAGATGGCGGCGGTGGCATTTTGCCAGCGTGGCGCGTGACGATGTGGAAAACGCGCGGCTGATGATCCCGCAGCTGGTGCAGGCGCAGCAGCTTAATGAGGAGCAAACGCAGGAGCTGCGCGATATCGTGGCGTGGCGACTGATGGGCACCGATGTGACCGACGAGCAGGCGCGCTGGCGAGACGATGCCATTATGCGTTCGAACTCCACGTCGCTGGTGGAACGCCGCGTGCGCATGGCGCTGGGCACGGGCGATCGCCGTGGGCTGAATACCTGGCTCGCGCGGTTGCCTATGGAGGCCAAGGAGAAAGACGAATGGCGCTACTGGCAGGCCGATCTGCTGCTGGAGCGCGGTCGTGATGATGAGGCCAAAGAAATTCTTCATACGCTGATGCAGCAGCGCGGGTTCTACCCGATGGCGGCCGCGCAGCGCCTGGGCGAGGAGTACACCTTCCGCATTGATAAAGCGCCCGCTAACGCGAATCCGGCGCTGACCCAGGGGCCAGAAATGGCGCGCGTTCGCGAGCTGATGTACTGGAATATGGACAACACCGCGCGCAGCGAGTGGGCGAATCTGGTGACCAGCCGCACTACCGATGAAAAAGCTCAGCTTGCCCGCTATGCGTTTGATAACCACTGGTGGGATCTGAGCGTGCAGGCGACGATCGCCGGTAAGCTGTGGGATCATCTCGAAGAGCGTTTCCCGCTGGCTTACAAGGATCTGTTCGATCGCTACACCAGCGGCAAAGATATCCCGCAAAGTTACGCGATGGCGATTGCCCGTCAGGAAAGCGCCTGGAACCCGAAAGTCCGTTCCCCGGTGGGCGCCAGCGGCCTGATGCAGATCATGCCGGGCACGGCGACGCACACGGTGAAGATGTTTAACATCCCTGGATACAGTAGCCCGTCACAGCTTCTCGATCCGGATACCAACATCAACATCGGTACCAGCTACCTGCAGTATGTGTACCAGCAGTTCGGCAACAACCGCATCTTCTCGTCGGCGGCATACAACGCGGGGCCGGGTCGCGTGCGCACCTGGCTCGGCAACAGCGCCGGACGCATCGACGCCGTGGCGTTTGTCGAGAGCATCCCGTTCTCGGAAACGCGCGGCTACGTGAAGAACGTGCTGGCTTATGACGCCTACTATCGCTACTTCATGGGGCAGAAAGATACCCTGATGAGCGATGCCGAGTGGCAGAGACGTTACTGATCGGCGTGGGTTGTGTTATGCTGTACTCGCTAAAGAGTACAAGAGGCAGCATAACATGACCCAGCATTCCCCGTATTCCTCGGCAATGGCCGAACAACGTCATCAGGAGTGGCTTCGTTTTGTGGAGCTGCTTCGCCAGTCTTACGAGCAGGATTTGCATTTACCCCTGATGCAGCTAATGCTCACGCCAGACGAGCGTGAGGCGCTGGGCACGCGCGTGCGCATCATTGAAGAGCTGCTGCGCGGCGAGATGAGCCAGCGCGAGCTGAAAAATGAGCTCGGCGCGGGCATTGCGACGATTACCCGCGGATCGAACAGCCTGAAGTCGGCGCCCGTTGAGCTGCGCCAGTGGCTGGAAGCGGTGTTGTTGAAAAACGCCTAACGATAGATCGCGTTATGGAACGGGCTTAACGCCAGGATCACCGCCTGGTGATAAACGCCTGAACGCGTCAGCGCACCGGCGGTAAAGACGCCAATCGCTCCTTCTTTACGGCCAATCTCATCAATGCCGGTGTACTGCGACATCACCGGCCCGAGCGCTTCACCCGCACGCACTTTTTCCAGAATGATCTCCGGCAGGGGCAGGGTGGCCGAACGCGCTTCGCCGCGCTGTTCACGGCTTTCGATCACCACCCAGCTAAAGGTTGCACCTTCGTCGATACCGGCTTCAATCGCCACCCAAAAGTCCGCATCCGGGGCCGCAGCTCTGGCATTTGCCACGCGATTTCGTGCGCCAGCGCGCGTTTCCTCGCTGCCAAACGGCTGTTCAGGAACGCCACTCTCGACGCCGATGGCCTCAATATGGCAGGATCCCGCGCCGAAGATCTCGTCAAATGCCCTTAGAATTGCCTGAATTTTGGCAGGATTAGTGGTAGCAGAGACAACATGGTGCATAATTAAGCTCGATTCAAAAAAAAACTCTCGCAGTATAACGGAAAAAAAGCATGTTACAGGATATACCTTGTTCGCCAACGGTGAAACGCAGTGGAACGCCGAGCGACGTATTCAAGGCCAGTCAGACAGTCCTCTCACTGAGAAGGGTGTGCAGCAAGCGTGGCAGGTGGCGGAACGCGCCAGAACGCTGGGCATTACCCACGTGATTACCAGCGACTTAGGTCGCACACAGCAGACGGCGCGCATCATCGCAGACGCCTGCGGCTGTGACGTCATGCTTGAGCCGCGCCTGCGCGAGCTGGATATGGGCGTGCTGGAAAAACGGCATATCGATACGCTGACGGAAACGGAAGAGGGCTGGCGCCGCACGCTGGTGAACGGTACCGAAGATGGCCGTATTCCTGAGGGCGAATCCATGCAGGAGCTCAGCGTACGTATGCATGCCGCCCTGGCGGAATGCCTGAAGCTCCCGGCAGGAAGCCGTCCGCTGCTGGTGAGTCATGGGATTGCGTTGGGATGCCTGGTGAGCACCATTCTGGGACTACCGGCTTACGCTGAGCGCCGTTTGCGTCTGCGCAACTGCTCTATTTCCCGAATTGATTATCAGGAGAGCGCATGGCTGGCGTCAGGTTTGGGTGGTGGAGATGGCAGGGGACATTTCGCATCTCGATGCCCCTGCGCTTGACGAACTGCAGCGTTAACGACGTATCGGAATCAAGAATTCCATACGCAGATTGATGGGGCCTTCTTCCGGTTTGGCATCCTGCGCCGGGTAGTAGCGCTCAATGTCCTGACCTTTACGGCGATTCAGATTCAGCATCGGCATGCAGGTTCCGTAAACGGTCAGGATGAACTCCTGAACGCCCGTTCCCAGCCCTTCATAGGCGAACATCACGTATTCACCGCCTTCCAGCACGACAGGTTTTGAACCCTGAATGTAGCCATTGGCCATCTCTGGCGTCAGCGCGGTGGTGTAGAACACCTCCTGCTCGTCGTCCTTTTCCTGGCTTGGGTGCGTTTCGTTGAGACCATACAGAATAGGCGGGATCGCCGGTGCGTGGCTCAGGAAGTCGCGCCAGAACTGGACGCGCATCTGATGACGGAACTCGGAAATCTGCTCCAGCGAACAGGAGTAGCTCTGCGTCGTGCCGATCAGATGGGTTTCCGGCAGGGTAATAATTTCATACTTCGGCATCGCGAACTCGCCCAGACGCAGCGGCGGACGCATGCCAAACGAGCTCCAGTCAGGCGAGCGACGATACAGCGCTGGCGTCAACGAGAACTGTTTTTTAAAGGCGCGGGTGAAGGTCTGCTGCGAATCGAAACGATATTGCAGGGCAATATCCAGAATCGGGCGCGCGGTCAGACGCAGAGCCACAGCAGATTTCGATAAACGACGTGCGCGAATATAGGCCCCGATAGCATGACCGGTGACATCCTTAAACATCCTTTGCAGATGCCACTTGGAATAGCCTGCTTTAGCCGCCACATTATCCAGTGACAAAGGCTGGTCGAGATGACCTTCCAGCCAGGTGAGCAGGTCGCGAATAATTCCAGCCTGATCCATATACTATCCTCATCCTTAAAACAGCAGGTGCCTGATAACAGGTTAGCGGATAATAGCATTTTTTGATGTTTTAGCATTCAGTGTTTTTTTTGCGCATTCATGCTTTTTGTAGGGCATTATGGGCAAATATATTCTAATCCTGTGATCTTGCTACATTTTTGTCTAAAGTGTTGAATAATCGCTCAGTGTAATTTTAAAGAATGGTAACAATATGAAATACAAGACTTTGCTCTTCACCGCGCTGATGTTGATGGCCGGGCGCGTCGCACATGCGGAACAGATTGGTTCTGTCGACACCGTGTTCAAAATGTTTGGCCCGGACCACAAAATCGTGGTGGAGGCGTTTGACGATCCGGACGTGAAAAACGTCACCTGCTATGTCAGCCGTGCGAAAACGGGCGGTATCAAGGGCGGTCTGGGGCTGGCGGAAGACACCTCCGATGCGGCGATCTCCTGTCAGCAGGTGGGCCCGGTTGAATTGAGCGATAAAATTAAAAACGGCAAAGCGCAGGGCGACGTGGTATTCCAGAAACGAACCTCGCTGGTGTTCAAAAAGCTGCAGGTTGTGCGTTTCTATGATGCCAAACGCAATACGCTGGCTTACCTGGCCTATTCCGATAAAGTGGTAGAAGGTTCACCGAAAAACGCGATTAGCGCGGTGCCGATTATGCCGTGGCGGGAATAAAAAAAAAATCGGCGCAAATGCGCCGTTTTTTATTGCGTTAACTGCGGGATTACTCCTGCAGGTTCACCGCAGAAACGGTACCCTTCGCCGTGGATCGTGGCGATGATTTCCGGCGTATCTGGCGTAGATTCGAAGTGCTTACGAATACGACGGATGGTGACGTCTACGGTACGGTCGTGCGGCTTCAGCTCACGGCCGGTCATTTTCTTCAGCAGCTCTGCACGGGACTGGATCTTGCCCGGGTTTTCGCAGAAGTGCAGCATCGCGCGGAATTCACTGCGCGGCAGTTTATACTGCTCGCCGTTCGGGCTAATCAGCGAACGGCTATTGATATCAAGTTCCCAGCCGTTGAATTTGTAGCTATCGACGCTACGACGCTCTTCGCTGACCGTGCCCAGGTTCATGGTGCGGGACAGCAGGTTGCGTGCACGAATGGTTAACTCGCGAGGGTTGAACGGCTTGGTGATGTAATCATCCGCACCGATTTCCAGGCCAAGAATTTTATCAACTTCGTTGTCACGGCCCGTCAGGAACATTAACGCGACGTTCGCCTGCTCGCGCAGTTCGCGCGCCAGAAGAAGACCGTTTTTGCCCGGCAGGTTAATATCCATGATCACCAGGTTGATATCATTTTCAGAAAGGATCTGATGCATCTCTGCGCCATCGGTCGCTTCAAAGACATCGTAGCCTTCTGCTTCGAAAATGCTCTTTAACGTGTTGCGTGTTACCAACTCGTCTTCAACGATAAGAATGTGCGGGGTCTGCATGTTTGCTACCTAAATTGCCAACTAAATCGAAACAGGAAGTACAAAAGTCCCTGACCTGCCTGATGCATGTCGCAAATTAACATGATCGGCTTAACGTGACTAAAGTACGTAATTGCGTTCTTGATGCACTTTCCATCAACGTCAACAACATCATTAGCTTGGTCTTGGGTACTTTCCCCTTTGGAACCCGAACAGTGTCAAAAAACGGCTGTCATCCTAACCATTTTAACAGCAACATAACAGGCTAAGTGACACCAGACACCCAATAAAACTACGCTTCGTTGACATATATCAAGTTCAATTGTAGCACGTTAACAGTTTGATGAAATCATCGTAGCCGAATGCTAGCCTTTGTCACAAATTTTTCAATAAACCAACTAGTTGCGGACATTGATTTATAAACGAAGCGAATCCAATCATAATAGAGTATTCATGTTACTATTATCATTATAAAACATAGGGATAATAGTGTTCTGTTAACATTCTAACTGATTGTTCAGACACAGAATAGTTTAGCGTTTTTAATTTGTTATGAAACGCTATTTCGGTGATTTGTGTTGCAATTTTGTAAATTCGCGCTGCGTAATATGTTGAAGTGCATCACATTTTTACCGGCTAACTGATTAAAAAGAGAGCATAAATGCATCTGTCGATTGTACTGGTTGCACCAGCCAGAGCAGAAAATATAGGCGCAGCGGCGCGTGCGATGAAGACCATGGGTTTTTACCGATTTACGTATTGTGGACAGCACGGCCCATCTGGAGCCAGCCGCCCGGTGGGTGGCGCATGGTTCGGGAGATATTCTCGATAATATAACCACTTACGCTACGCTTGCCGACGCGCTGCATGACATTTCGTTTACCGTTGCAACCACCGCGCGCAGCCGGGCGAAGTTCCACTATTACGCCACGCCTGCTGAACTGGTACCCATGCTCGAAGAGAAAAGCCAGTGGCTGGAGAAAGCCGCGCTGGTATTTGGACGTGAAGATTCCGGATTAACCAACGAAGAGCTGGAATTGGCGGACGTTCTTACCGGTGCGCCGATGGTGGCCGATTATCCTTCCCTGAATTTGGGCCAGGCGGTCATGGTCTATTGCTATCAATTAGCCTCCCTAATGCAAATCCCTCAACCTCAGCCAGAAGCGGCAAATGAAAATCAGCTGGCCGCGCTGCGAACTCGCGTGCAGGGGCTGTTATCGAGCCTTGGCGTCGCGGACGATCAGAAAATGGCCGACTGGCTGCAGCAGCGTCTTGGTCGTCTTGAGCAACGGGACACCGCCATGTTGCATCGTTTGCTGCACGATATTGAAAAAAAATTGGCCGAGTAAAATACTGCCATAGGTTTTTACTATGGCGAATAAGTCTGTCTGAACGGGTTGCGTTTGGGGTAATCGGATGAAAATAAAGCGGCACGCAGCGGGACCTGAGAGTCTCCCAAAATGTGATCAAATTAAAAATCCATTGACTTAAGGGGGCCCGATCCTTTAACCCTAAAAGAATACAGCACAGACAGATAATAATGACAGAGTACACAACATCCATGAAACGCATCAGCATCACCACCATTACCACAACCATCATCATTACCACAGGTAACGATGCGGGCTGACGCGTACAGGAAACACAGAAAAAAGCCCGCACCTGAACAGTGCGGGCTTTTTTTTCGGCTAAAGGAAACGAGGTAGAACCATGCGAGTGTTGAAGTTCGGCGGTACATCAGTGGCAAATGCAGAACGTTTTCTGCGGGTTGCCGATATTCTGGAAAGCAATGCCAGGCAGGGGCAGGTTGCGACCGTGCTCTCTGCCCCGGCAAAAATCACGAACCATCTGGTGGCGATGATTGAAAAAACCATCGGTGGTCAGGATGCACTTCCGAACATCAGCGACGCAGAGCGTATCTTCGCTGACTTACTGCAAGGCCTGGCAGAAGCGCTGCCTGGCTTCCCGCATGCGCAGCTGAAGTCTTTTGTTGAACAAGAATTCGCGCAAATTAAACATGTCCTGCACGGCATCAGCCTTCTCGGCCAGTGCCCGGACAGCATCAACGCGGCGCTGATTTGTCGCGGTGAAAAACTCTCTATCGCCATCATGGCCGGCGTGCTGGAAGCGCGCGGCCATAGCGTGACCGTGATCGATCCCGTTGAAAAACTGCTGGCGGTGGGCCACTACCTCGAATCCACCGTTGATATTGCCGAATCAACCCGCCGTATCGCCGCCAGCAAAATTCCCGCTGACCACATGATCCTGATGGCAGGCTTCACCGCTGGTAACGAGAAGGGCGAGCTGGTGGTGCTGGGCCGTAACGGTTCCGACTACTCCGCCGCCGTGCTGGCCGCCTGTTTACGCGCGGACTGTTGTGAGATCTGGACTGATGTTGACGGCGTGTATACCTGCGATCCGCGCCAGGTACCGGACGCCAGACTGCTGAAGTCGATGTCGTACCAGGAAGCGATGGAGCTTTCCTACTTCGGCGCCAAAGTACTTCACCCGCGTACCATCTCCCCGATTGCCCAGTTCCAAATCCCTTGCCTGATTAAAAACACCGGTAACCCGCAGGCGCCGGGTACGCTGATTGGCGCGAGTACCGATGAGGACGGACTGCCGGTGAAAGGCATCTCCAACCTGAACAACATGGCGATGTTCAGCGTCTCGGGTCCGGGGATGAAAGGGATGGTCGGCATGGCGGCACGCGTGTTTGCGGCCATGTCCCGCAACGGTATTTCGGTGGTGCTGATCACCCAGTCATCCTCCGAGTACAGCATCAGCTTTTGCGTGCCGCAGGCTGACTGCCTTCGCGCCCGCCGTGCGCTGGAGGAAGAGTTCTATCTGGAGCTGAAAGAAGAATTGCTGGAGCCGCTCGCGATTCAGGAGCGTCTGGCGATCATCTCCGTGGTGGGCGACGGTATGCGCACCCTGCGCGGTATCTCCGCCAAATTCTTTGCCGCGCTGGCGCGCGCCAATATTAATATCGTGGCGATTGCCCAGGGCTCGTCAGAGCGTTCAATTTCTGTTGTTGTGGATAACGACGATGCCACCACCGGCGTTCGTGTGGTTCACCAGATGCTGTTCAACACCGATCAGGTTATCGAGCTGTTCCTGATTGGCGTGGGCGGCGTCGGCGGCGCGCTGCTGGAGCAGGTGAAGCGTCAGCAGGAATGGCTTAAGAAGAAACACATCGATCTGCGCGTCTGCGGGATCGCGAATTCCAGAGCGCTGCTGACCAACGTCCACGGCCTGAACCTGGAAAACTGGCAGGCCGAGATGAATGAGGCAAAAGAGCCGTTCAACCTGGGGGCGCCTGATCCGTCTGGTAAAAGAGTATCATCTGCTTAACCCGGTCATCGTCGACTGTACCTCGAACCAGGCGGTGGCCGACCAGTACGCGGACTTTCTGCGCGAAGGTTTCCACGTGGTGACGCCGAACAAAAAGGCCACACCTCGTCGATGGATTACTATCACCAGCTGCGTCTGGCAGCGAGCAAGTCGCGCCGCAAGTTCCTCTACGACACCAACGTGGGGGCAGGCCTGCCGGTTATCGAGAACCTGCAGAACCTGCTTAACGCGGGCGATGAGCTGCAGCGTTTCTCCGGCATTCTCTCCGGCTCGCTGTCGTTTATCTTCGGCAAGCTGGATGAGGGAATGAGCCTCTCGGAGGCCACCCGCGCCGCGCGCGAGCTGGGCTATACCGAGCCGGATCCGCGTGACGACCTTTCCGGTATGGACGTGGCGCGCAAGCTGCTGATCCTCGCGCGCGAAACGGGCCGTGAGCTTGAGCTTTCCGACATTGTGATTGAGCCGGTCCTGCCGGCAGAATTTGACAGCAGCGGTGACGTCAGCGCCTTTATGGCCAGGCTGCCGCAGCTTGACGACGCGTTTGCCGCCCGCGTGGCGAAAGCCCGTGATGAAGGTAAGGTATTGCGCTATGTTGGCAACATTGAAGAAGATGGCGTGTGCCGGGTGAAGATTGCCGAAGTGGATGGCAACGACCCGCTGTACAAAGTCAAAAACGGCGAAAACGCCCTCGCGTTTTACAGCCACTATTATCAGCCACTGCCGCTGGTGCTTCGCGGCTATGGCGCAGGGAACGACGTTACGGCGGCGGGTGTCTTTGCCGATCTGCTGCGTACCCTGTCATGGAAGTTAGGAGTTTAACATGGTCAAAGTTTATGCCCCGGCTTCCAGCGCGAATATGAGCGTCGGATTTGACGTGCTGGGTGCGGCGGTGACGCCGGTGGACGGTTCGCTGCTGGGCGATACGGTGACGGTGGAAGCGGCAGACAGCTTCAGCCTGAATAACGTGGGCCGCTTCGCCAGCAAACTGCCGTCTGAGCCACGCGAGAATATCGTCTATCAGTGCTGGGAGCGTTTCTGTCAGGAGATCGGTAAAAACGTGCCGGTTGCCATGACGCTGGAAAAAAGTATGCCGATTGGCTCCGGGCTGGGTTCCAGCGCCTGCTCGGTGGTCGCCGCGCTGGTGGCGATGAACGAACACTGCGGCAAGCCGCTGAACAACAACCGCCTGCTTGCCTTAATGGGCGAGCTGGAAGGGCGTATCTCCGGCAGCATTCATTATGACAACGTCGCGCCATGCTTCCTCGGCGGCATGCAGTTGATGATCGAAGAAAATGGCATCATCAGCCAGCAGGTGCCAGGGTTTGATGAGTGGCTGTGGGTGCTGGCCTATCCGGGTATCAAGGTATCAACCGCGGAAGCGCGTGCGATCCTGCCCGCGCAGTATCGCCGTCAGGACTGTATCGCCCACGGGCGTCATCTGGCGGGCTTTATCCACGCCTGCTACACCCGTCAGCCGCAGCTGGCGGCCAAACTGATGAAGGACGTCATTGCCGAGCCGTACCGCACGAAGCTGCTGCCCGGCTTTAACGAGGCGCGACAGGCGTCCATGGATATCGGCGCGCAGGCGTGTGGCATCTCCGGCTCCGGCCGACGCTGTTCGCCCTGTGCGACAAGCCTGACACTGCGCAGCGCGTGGCGGACTGGCTCTCTAAACACTACCTGCAAAATCAGGAAGGTTTTGTTCATATTTGCCGTCTGGACACGGCTGGCGCACGAGTATTGGGATAATTAATGAAACTCTACAACCTTAAAGATCATAACGAGCAGGTCAGCTTCGCGCAGGCGGTGACTCAGGGACTGGGCAAAAATCAGGGGCTGTTTTTCCCGCATGACCTGCCGGAATTCCAGCTGACCGAGATTGATGACCTGCTGAAGCAGGATTTTGTCACCCGCAGCACCAAAATTTTGTCCGCGTTTATCGGCGATGAAATTCCGCAGGAGCTGCTGGAAGAGCGCGTACGCGCGGCATTCGCGTTCCCGGCGCCGGTTCAGCAGGTTGAGCCTGATGTTGGCTGCCTGGAGCTGTTCCACGGTCCGACGCTGGCGTTCAAAGACTTCGGCGGCCGCTTTATGGCGCAGATGCTGACCCACATCAGTGGACGACAAGCCGGTGACCATCCTGACCGCGACCTCCGGGGATACCGGCGCGGCGGTCGCCCACGCGTTCTACGGCCTGAAAAACGTCCGCGTGGTGATCCTCTATCCGAAAGGCAAAATCAGCCCGCTGCAGGAGAAACTGTTCTGCACCCTCGGCGGCAACATTGAAACCGTGGCAATTGACGGCGATTTCGATGCCTGTCAGGCGCTGGTCAAGCAGGCCTTCGACGACGAAGAGCTGAAGGTGGCGCTGGGTCTGAACTCCGCCAACTCCATCAACATCAGCCGTCTGCTGGCGCAGATCTGCTACTACTTCGAAGCGGTGGCGCAGCTGCCGCAGGACGCGCGCAACCAGCTGGTGATCTCCGTGCCGAGCGGTAACTTCGGCGATCTGACGGCAGGCCTGCTGGCGAAATCCCTGGGGCTGCCGGTGAAACGCTTTATCGCCGCCACCAACGCCAATGACACCGTGCCGCGCTTCCTGAAAGACGGGAAGTGGGCGCCGAACGCCACGCAGGCGACCCTCTCCAATGCGATGGATGTGTCTCAGCCGAACAACTGGCCGCGCGTGGAAGAGCTGTTCCGCCGTAAGATCTGGCGCCTGGGTGACCTGGGCTATGCTGCGGTGACGGATGAGACCACCAAATCCACCATGCGCGAGCTGAAGGCGGTGGGGTATACCTCTGAACCGCACGCGGCGATTGCCTATCGTGCGCTGCGCGACCAGCTTAACCCAGGTGAATACGGCCTGTTCCTGGGGACCGCACATCCGGCGAAGTTCAAAGAGAGCGTGGAGGCGATCCTGGGCGAAACGCTGCCGCTGCCGAAAGAACTGGCCGAGCGTGCCGACCTGCCGCTGCTGTCCCATGAGCTGCCGGCGGACTTTGCGGCGCTGCGTAAGCTGATGATGACCCGCGCGTGATTTTTGTCGGGTGCGGCTACGCCTTACCCGACCTACAACTGATGATGACGCGTGCGTGATTGTGTTGCCCGGTGGCGGCTTCGCCTTACCGGGCCTACAAAGACGAACAAATCGTAGGCCGGGTAAGCGAAGCGCCACCCGGCTTTTTTTGTGAAGAAATTAAGGAGAAAAAATTAGCAGGGGAAAAAAGCAGAAATTTCCCAATAAATGCGGTCACTTAGCGTTTAGGATTGCAGAGAATAACATCCCCCGTTCCCCTCGCGTAATCTCCTTACAACGGCCCACGTTGGGCAACGATAATAAGGAGTCACCGATGTCAAAACTGAAACCTGCGCTGATTGCGCTTTCACTGATGCTGGTCGCTCCCATGGCGGTTCAGGCATCCGAAATCACCCTCGTACCTGCGGTCAAACTGCAGATTGGCGACCGGGATAATAACGGGCACTACTGGGACGGTGGCCGCTGGCGCGACCATGACTGGTGGAAGGCGCATTATGACTGGCGCGATAACCGCTGGCGTCCTCACGATGAGCATCGCGAGCGTGACCATCATCATGACGATCATCGTCCAGGTCCGGACTGGAAACACCACTAATGCAAAACCCCGCCAGCCGGCGGGGTTTGTTTTTACTGCTCGTGGCGCTTAAACACCAGTTCGCCTTTCCCTGACGACGCCTCGTCAAATGAAATAGCCTTCGCTGTTGAAGGCGGTTAGCTGCTCCGGCTTCGTCAGGCGGTTCTGAATGATGTAGCGGCTCATCAGACCGCGCGCTTTCTTGGCGTAGAAGCTGATCACTTTGAATCTGCCGTTTTTCTCGTCGAGGTAAT
>OIEO01000136.1_pt1 | contig 12566 bp, 14 predicted proteins | sample 1581851 | NCBI WGS metagenome assembly OIEO01 (sample SAMN03281010, study PRJEB24777) | human gut metagenome | isolation source: fecal sample PR157 from 1 month old male Malay infant, caesarean delivered... | reverse complement strand
AGGCATTACTTCTTTAACTGTGAAAAGGGTTTTGATATTACCAAAAGGGGCATTATTAAGTAAGCACAAACCACGGCCTTTCAGGTAAACTTGTTCATCTAAGGTCTTATTCACAAGAACAAAGGAGTCGGGATGAGTTCTCAATCCCAGGCCAAATCACCGGAAGCCTTACGAGCAATGGTCGCCGGGACGCTGGCTAACTTTCAGCATCCAACCCTGAAGCACAATCTCACTACGCTGAAAGCGTTACACCACGTTGCCTGGCTGGACGACACGCTGCACGTTGAGCTGCAGATGCCGTTCGTCTGGACCAGCGCCTTTGACGCGCTGAAAGAGCAGACCAGCGCCGAGCTGCTGCGCATTACCGGCGCGAAGGCGATCGACTGGAAGCTGAGCCACAGCATCGCCACGCTGAAGCGCGTGAAAAACCAGCCTGGCGTCAACGGCGTGAAAAACATCATTGCCGTCAGCTCGGGCAAGGGCGGGGTGGGGAAATCCTCTACCGCCGTAAACCTGGCGCTGGCGCTGGCAGCGAGAAGGGCAAAGGTCGGTATTCTGGATGCCGACATCTACGGCCCGTCTATTCCAAACATGCTGGGCGCGGAAAACCAGCGTCCAACCTCACCGGACGGCACCCACATGGCGCCGATCATGGCGCACGGTCTGGCGACCAACTCCATCGGTTACCTGGTGACTGACGATAACGCCATGGTCTGGCGCGGCCCGATGGCCAGCAAGGCGCTGATGCAGATGCTGCAGGAGACGCTGTGGCCGGATCTGGATTATCTGGTGCTGGACATGCCGCCGGGGACCGGTGACATCCAGCTCACGCTGGCGCAAAACATTCCGGTGACGGGAGCCGTTGTGGTGACCACGCCGCAGGATATCGCGCTGATCGACGCCAAAAAAGGCATCGTGATGTTCGAGAAGGTGGAAGTGCCGGTGCTCGGTATCGTTGAGAACATGAGCATGCACATCTGCAGCAACTGCGGTCACCACGAACCTATCTTCGGTACGGGCGGGGGCAGAAAAACTGGCTGCGAAGTATCACACCCAACTGCTGGGACAGATGCCGCTGCACATTACCCTGCGTGAAGATCTGGGACAGCGGCAAGCCGACGGTCGTCAGCCGTCCGGACAGCGAATTTGCAGAGATGTATCGTCAGCTGGCGGGACGCGTTGCGGCGCAGCTTTACTGGCAGGGCGAAGTCATCCCGGGCGAAATCGCGTTCCGCGCGGTGTAATACCTCTTCGCTTAGTGCCGGGTGGCGGCTTCGCCTTACCCGGCCTACGAAATACGGTTTTGTAGGTCAGGTAAGCGAAGCGCCACCTGACTTTACCCAAGCCGATAGTGCATCAAATAATACTCTCCCTCCGGAGAATCCCCGTCGCCTCAATGTGCCAGCCGTGCCGCTGGTAAAACGCGACAGCCCGCGCATTCTTCACCAGACACTTAAGCGAACCTGTACTGGTAAACGTCTTCTGCACCTGTTCCAGAAGCATTTTCCCGACGCCGTGGCTTTGATACTGCGGGTCAACAAAGAGGTTGTGCAGAAAATTATCGTTCGCCCAGACGGAGGCAAAGCCCAGGCGATGGCCGTTCTGCGTGGCAACCCAAATCACTTCGTCACGGGTGGCCGCGTCAAAGTCTTCAAGCTGCCAGTCTGAACTGTCCAGCCATGGCCAGGCCTCACGCCGGGCGTGGAGAAAGAGCGTGCGCAGGAAAGGACGATCGCTTTCCTGCCAGGGGCGGATCAGAATGGTCTTAGCGGTGATAGAAAATATCTCCGTTATAGGCTTTGTAGATTTTGCCGTCCGCATCGCCGATCAGCACGTAGTTCTCGCCCATGTAGGTCCAGTGGGTTCCGGCATCCGGGGCCGGCAGGTTACGCAGCTGGTACTGTTTGATGGTGTACTCCGGCGTTTGATACTGCGCCGGCGCCGTGTCGCCAATCTTGAATTTCGTGAAGTCAGCGATGAACTCTTGTTCTTCATAGGCCTTGATGCCGGAGGGTGCAGCGGCCGTTTGCGGGGCAGAGAATGCGGATCCCGCCAGAGACAGTAATACACCCAGAAGCAGCAGTTTACGCTTAGCCATTTTTTCTCCAGTGATATCGTTACAGATACTTTTCGTCTGCGGGACGTCGAAAGCGAAGCAGACAGTCCATTTTAAGTATCAACGCAGGGTATGTTTGAAAAAAATGTAACAAAAGTGGACGGTTTTGTGTAGCCCAATTGCGTGATGTTTATCAGTGTCGGGAATATTGTCGATGCATTATATTTTTAATATTTATCATTTCATTAATTAATTCTGAAAATAACTTTCCATATCAAAGTTAGAAAGCGAGGCGAATGCTTTCTCTCTGAAGAGCATTTAATATTGCCTCCGGATGAAGCGTGCTGACATCCGTTTTTTTAACCAGGTCGAGTATAGGATCTGTTTTTTTAAAGCGCGGGTGAGGTGTGTTTTATAAGGGCAGGAAGTTCATCTCTCATAAGCATAATTGATTACATTTCATGGGGTTGGATTGGGTCTTTTTACAGGCTTAACGATAAACGCAACGTTAAAAAGAAATATTTATATTAATGAAAAGTACAACTGCATTTTCGCTGTTATTTCTCAGTATTAGTCAGTTAACAGGGTGTGTTTTTTCACCTGGTCAGAACTTAAGTGTGTCAGGTAAGAAAGTTATTTCGGCGGAAGAGGCAAATTATCAGCTTGATAAGCGCGTGGAAATTTTTCCGCTGACGCCGGAGTGGATTGAAAAACTGCGCCCGCCCGTGTCGAAATCTCAGGCAAATCCTAATCTGGACAAGCAGATCAAAAACTGGGAATACCGTATTGGCGCAGGCGACATCCTGACGGTCACCGTCTGGGATCACCCTGAATTAACAACGCCCGCAGGACAATATCGTAGCGCGAGCGATACAGGCAACTGGGTCAACGCTGACGGTACGCTCTTTTATCCCTATGTCGGTAAACTGCGGGTGGCAGGAAAAACGGTTTCACAGGTACGTGAAGAGATTACGGCTCGACTGGATAGCGTCATTGAGAGCCCGCAGGTGGACGTCAGCGTAGCCTCCTTCCGTTCACAAAAAGCCTACGTCACCGGAGAGGTGGAAAAATCGGGTCAACAGCCGATAACCAATATTCCGCTGACGGTGATGGATGCGATTAACGCCGCAGGTGGGCTCTCGGCGGATGCCGACTGGCGTAACGTCGTGCTCACACATAATGGACAGGACGCCCACCTCTCACTCTATGCCCTGATGCAGCGTGGCGATTTGACCCAAAATAAGCTGCTTTATCCTGGCGATATCCTGTTTGTTCCCCGGAACGACGCGCTGAAAGTGTTCGTAATGGGCGAGGTGGTGAAACAGAGCACCCTTAAGATGGATCGTAGCGGCATGACGTTGGCCGAGGCCCTGGGCAATGCCGGGGGGCTTAACCAAAATATGGCCGATGCAACCGGCATTTTTGTTATTCGCCAGGTATCGAAAAAAGGTGACACCGACAAAATCGCCAATATCTATCAGCTGAATGCGGAAGATGCTTCAGCCATGGTGCTGGGTACGGAATTCCAGCTTGAGCCGTATGACATTGTCTACGTCACCACGGCACCGCTATCGCGTTGGAATCGCGTGATCTCCCAACTGGTGCCCACCATCAGCGGCGTACATGACCTGACCGAAACCGTTCGTAACATCCGATCGTGGCCGTAGTCATGTTCCATTCAATCTTAGTGGTCTGCACCGGCAATATTTGCCGCTCACCCATTGGTGAGCGGCTATTGCGTCAGCTATTACCCGGCAGGCAGGTCACCTCTGCAGGTATTTTCGGACTTGAAGGACGCCCGGCGGATGCGAGTGCGCAGGCTGTGGCCTTGCGTCACGGCCTTTCGCTGGAGGGGCACGTTGCCCGCAGGGTGACGTGCAGTCTGTTGCAACAGTCCGACTTGATTCTGGTGATGGAGCCGGAACACCTTCGTTTTATTGCCACAATGGCCCCGGAGAACCGGGGAAAATCGCTGCTATTTGGACAATGGCTGGAAACCCAGGACATTCCCGACCCGTATCGCAAAAGCCGTGAAGCCTTTGAATATGTTTTCGGGCAATTGGGGAAAGCCAGTCAGGAATGGGCTCGTCGTTTGAGTTAACAAGGAATGAAGCCGTAATGTCGTCTTCTAAATCAGACAAATATAGTGCTGCGACACCGCAGAATAACGAAATGGATCTCATTCAGTTGCTTGCTGAGATGTTCGATCACCGGGTAATGATCGCGTGTGTTACGCTTCTGTTCACGGTATGTGCGGGGATCTACGCCTTCAGCGTCACGCCGGTTTATCAGCTGATGCCCTGGTGCAGGTCGAAGCGAAGCAGGGCAACGCGCTGCTCAAGAACCTGACCTCGCTCAGATCCGATCTCTCACCGATGTCGCTCCTAGAACGTTTTACTCCTTAAATCACGGATGGTCCTCGGACAGACCGTTGATCGGTTAGGGCTGACCTACGAGGTTAATAGGCGCTTGTTCCCGTCATTGGGGCTTCTGGGAGCACGTTCACGGGCGCAACCCCGCTGAAATCACGATTGGCTCGCTGAATATTCCGTCTGTGGAGGGGGATCCACAAACGCTTTTACTCACTGTTCTCGAGCAAGGGCGATATCGTCTTGAGGGACAAACGCTTGAGGCAGAAGGCATTGTTGGAAAGCGCTACTTAAAGAGGCGTCTCTCTTCTGGTGACCTCCCTCAATGCGGCACCGGGAACCCAGTTTACCCTCAACATCGTTACCAGGCTTTGAGGCGATCAACGCCATTCAGAGCAGACTGACGGTTGTGGAGTCGTCGAAACAGAGTGGAATGATCGCCTTAACGTTAACGGGTGACGATCCCGGAAAGACCGCTACGGTACTTAATACGATTGCCGAAAATTTTCTCAGCCAGAACATTGCGCGCCAGGAAGCTAAAGATTCCCGTAGCCTCACGTTCTTACAGGATCAGTTACCTAAAATCAGTCGCGAACTGGATGAAGCCGAGGCGCGACTGAATGCTTATCGAGAGCAAAGCGATTCGGTCGATTTATCTCTTGAGGCAAAGTCGGTTCTTGATCAGGTGGTGAACGTGGAAAATCAGCTTAACGAGCTGACGTTTCGCGAGGCAGAGGTCTCTCAGCTGTTCAAAAAGGACCATCCCACCTACCGTGCTTTACTGGAGAAAAAACAAACGCTTGAGCGGGAACGCGCGCGCCTGTATAGCCGCGTCTCCTCCATGCCATCCACGCAGCAGGAAATATTACGCCTGAGTCGTGATGTTGAATCCGGGCGCGCCGTATACATGCAGTTACTGACGCGTCAGCAAGAGCTGAGCATCTCGCGCTCCAGCGCTATCGGGAATGTGCGGATCATAGACCCGGCGGTGACGCAGCCTGCCCCAGTCAAACCGCGCAAAGCCCTCATCATTCTGTTTGGTATGATGATAGGGCTGCTCCTCTCTGCCGGAACGGTTTTAGTGCGTTCCGCCTTCAAGCGGGGCATTACCTCGTCAGAACAACTGGAAGAGTTCGGGATGCCGCTGCTGGTAACGCTTCCGCGCTCGGTATGGTTATGGAAAAAAACGCACCTGCGCAGGAGAAACCTGTTTACTTCCCACTGGAAGCACAGGATATCCAACGTGCCTTTCCTGCCCATTGACCGTCCGGCTGATACGTTTGTCGAGGCGATGCGTGGGCTGCGCACCAGTTTGCATTTTACCATGATGGATACCGCAAACCGGGTTGTCGTGGTGTCTGGCCCCACGCAGGACTGCGGAAAGACGCTGGTCAGTACTTCACTGGCGTCGATTGTGGCACAGGCCGGACAGCGGGTGCTGTTTATTGATGCGGATATGCGTAAAGGGTATGTCCACAATGTGTTCAGGCTGAACAATCATCGGGGGTTGTCCTGCGTGCTCGACGGAACCGTTGAGTGGCAGGAGGCGATTCAACGCTTTGAGAAAGGCGGTTTTGATGTACTGACCTGCGGACCTCAACCTACGCATCCCGTTGACCTGCTCATGAGTGAACGCTTCCAGGATGTGATGGCGCAGATTGAAAAGCGGTATGACATCGTGATTATCGACACTCCACCTGTGCTTGCCGTGACGGATGCTTTGCTGATCGCCAGAGCAGCAGCCACTACGCTGCTGGTCGCCCGCTTTGGTAAAACCAGCGTGAAAGAGATCGAGACCAGCCTTAAGCGTATGGAACGGGTGAACGTAAAGGTGAATGGCGTGATCCTCAATGACATTGTGAAATCGGCGGCGCTCTATTACAACTCGGGGTATAGCGCTTACGACTATGGCTATACCCGGGAGTAACCCTGGCGCGACATTTCTTTACAGCGTGATGGTGTATTGCCCGTTAAGATGACCTTCGTTAAAACGCGAGGTCACAATGGATAACCGCAAAATCAATCGACTGCGCCGCTGGGCGCGGGAAGGGGTAATACTCGTTCTGCTGACGCTGGCCGTGGCGTGGGGAGTTGATCAATACCGAAAACCAACACTTCCCGCCAGTTTTAGTGCAACGCCGATGACGAGCATCGACGGAAAAATGCATGATATTGCGGCGCTCAGCCAGGAGCGTCCGCTGCTGATCTACGTCTGGGCGACCTGGTGCAGCATTTGCCGTTACACCACGCCTGCGGTTAATCAGCTGGCAGAAGAGAGCGGGAACGTGGTGAGTATCGCCATGCGCTCTGGTGATAACGCAAAGCTTGCACGCTGGGTTGACAAGAAACAGCTTAAAATGCCGGTGATAAACGATGAAAACGGTGCGCTGTCGCAGGCGTGGCAGGTGAGCGTGACGCCGACGTTAGTCATTGTATCGAAGGGGAACGTGGTCAGTACCACAACGGGCTGGACGAGCTACTGGGGATTAAAAATCAGGATGTGGTGGGCGGGCTTATAAGAATAACCCCTCTCCCGGCGGGAGAGGGGTTTTATATTACTTAGCCAGAACTTCCTGCGCGGTGCGCTCAACCAGAGACAGCAGGATTTTGATATCTTCCAGCGTCACGGTTGGGTTCAGCAGCGTCAGTTTCAGGCAGGTCACGCCGTTATGCTCGGTCACGCCGACGTTCGCACGGCCGGATTCCAGCAGCGCATCACCAATTTTCTGGTTCAGCAGGGCGATACCGGCATCATCTGCCTGCACCTCGCCACGGAAGCGGAACAGCACGCTTGCCAGCTGCGGCTGCATAACCAGTTCCAGCGCAGGCTGCGCTTTCACGTACGCCGCAACCTGCTGTGCCAGGGTCACGCCGTGATCGATGATCGCCGCGTATTGCTCCTGACCCAGCGCTTCCAGGCTCATCCACAGCTTCAGCGCGTCGAAGCGGCGGGTGGTCTGCAGCGATTTGGACACCAGGTTCGGCACGCCGGCTTCTTCGTCGAACTCAGAGTTCAGGTAAGCCGCCTGGTAGCGCATCAGCTCATAGTGGCGCGCTTCTTTCAGCAGGAACGCTCCGCAGCTGATGGTCTGGAAGAACTGCTTGTGGAAGTCCAGGGTGACGGAATCCACCAGCTCAATGCCGTCCAGGTAGTGACGATACTGCTCAGACATCAGCAGTGCGCCGCCCCAGGCCGCATCAACGTGTACCCAGATGTTCTGCTTCGCCGCCAGTTCAGCAATGGCGCGCAGCGGATCGATAGCACCGGCATCGGTGGTACCTGCCGTTGCGACGATCGCCAGAATCTGCTCGCCGTTCGCATTGCACTGTTCGATTTTCGCCGCCAGATCGGTCAGATCCATGCGGGAGAATTCGTCCGTTTTCACCTGCACCACGGACTGGTAGCCCAGACCCATCAGCGCCATGTTTTTCTGCACGGAGAAGTGCGCGTTTTCAGAGCACAGTACGCGGATCTTACGCAGATCGCCCACCAGACCGTCCTGCTGAACGGAGTGACCCTGACGCGCAAAGAACGCATCGCGCGCCAGCATCAGGCCCATCAGGTTGCTCTGGGTTCCGCCGCTGGTGAAGACACCGGCGTCGCCAGCCTGATAACCCACGCGGGTACGCAGCCACTCGATCAGTTTGATCTCGATGATGGTTGCGGACGGGCTTTGATCCCAGGAGTCCATACTCTGGTTAGTGGCGTTGATCAGCACTTCCGCCGCATGGCTTACGACCAGGCTTGGGCAGTGCAGGTGCGCCACACACTGCGGGTGATGAACGGACAGGCTGTCTTTCAGGAAGAACTCCACGGCGCGTTCAATCGCCGCTTCGTTGCCCAGCCCTTTCGGGTTGAAATCCAGCTTAATACGGTCGCGCAGTTCCGCGACCGTTTTGCCCTGGTACATCTCAGGCTGTTTCAGCCACTGCATCACAGCCTGAGTGCTTTGTTCAATCGCCTGCTGGTAAGCTTCAATGCTCTGCGCAGAGGAGAACAAAATTGGGTTTGAATCAGACATCGTAATCAATAACTCCGGTTACGCCGGGCGAACGCCCGCAGCAAGCAGTGCCTGCTCAAATTTATCCAGGAAGATCTTCAGCTCTTCATCGCTGATCAGCAGAGAAGGCAGCAGACGCAGAACGATACCGTTACGACCACCGCGCTCCAGAATCAGACCGGCTTCGAAGCACTTCTTCTGAATCAGTGCAGACAGCTCGCCGTCGCCCGGGAAGCAGCCCATGTGGTCAGCGGCTTCGTGCGGCTTAACGATCTCAATACCGATCATCATGCCCAGACCGCGAACGTGACCGATAACCGGATAACGTTTCGCCATCTCTTTCAGCTGGCCTTTCAGCCATTCGCCCTGTGCCGCAACTTTGCCTGCGATGTTCTGGTCTTTCAGGATTTTCAGCGTCGTCAGACCGGTTGCCATCGCCAGCTGGTTGCCGCGGAAGGTACCGGTGTGGTGACCTGGCGCCCATGCGTCGAACTGCTTTTTGATACCGAGTACGGCCAGCGGCAGACCGCCACCGACGGCTTTAGACATCACGATGATGTCTGGCTCGATGCCCGCGTGTTCGAAGGCGAAGAATTTACCGGTACGGGCAAAGCCAGCCTGAACTTCGTCGAGGATCAGCAGAATGCCGTGTTCCTGAGTCACTTTACGGATGCGCTGCAGCCACTCAGCCGGAGCCGGGTTCACGCCGCCTTCGCCCTGAACCGCTTCCAGGATCACCGCAGCAGGTTTACGTACGCCGCTTTCAACGTCGTTGATCAGGTTATCGAAGTAGTAAGTCAGCGCTTTCACGCCCGCTTCACCACCGATACCCAGCGGGCAACGGTATTCGTGCGGGTAAGGCATGAACTGCACTTCTGGCATCATACCGTCTACCGCTTCTTTCGGTGACAGGTTGCCGGTCACGGACAGTGCGCCGTGGGTCATGCCGTGGTAACCACCAGAGAAGCTGATGATACCGCTACGGCCGGTCACTTTTTTCGCCAGCTTCAGCGCTGCTTCAACGGCGTCAGCCCCGGATGGACCGGTGAACTGCAGGCAGTACTCTTTGCCCTGACCAGGCAGCAGAGAGAGCAGGTATTCGGAAAACCGCGTCTTTCAGAGGCGTTGTCAGATCCAGAGTATGTAACGGCAAGCCGCTGGTAATGACATTTTGGATGCTTTTCAGCACATCAGGATGGTTATGGCCAAGCGCAAGGGTCCCTGCACCTGCTAAACAGTCAAGGTATTCTTTATTATCTGCATCGGTGATCCACACACCTTCTGCTTTAGTGATGGCTAAAGGCAGTTTGCGCGGATAACTCCTGACGTTAGATTCAAACTCGGCCTGACGGGCCAGATAGGTTTCGTTGCTTTTGTGGGCATCTACGGTGTCAATACGGACTTTATCCGTCATCATATCACTCCTACAACCGCCGCTTCGTTATGAGCCACGATTGAATAAAAAGTTAAAAAACAGAAGGGGCCTGAAAAAAACGCCGCCAATATAGAGCCTTTTGCCACGGGGCTCAATGGTTAATTTGTTTACTGTTTTGTGACACGTGTGTATAGCGAGGAAATATCCCCTTTTTTAAAATGAAAATTGTATTTTATGCCAAATAAAAACAGCTAGTTACAGGCTATTTGCCCGGTGTGTAAAGTCGCAGAAAAGAGTGTGACAAATCGTGCCATTGAACGGCATAAAAGGAGGGAAGCTTTCCCTGTTTATCCGGCAGGTGCAGAAAACGGTGCTCACGTTGCCTGTGCAACGGAATCACGCAGTAAAAATGGACTTTCTACGCGCGTGGTTTCCTGATGTTCTTCACCGTTAATAATATGCAGGGCGCTCAGGCGACCAATTTCATAGTGCGGCAGTTGTACCGTCGTGAGAGGAGGAAGGAACAACTCCCCAATGCCCACCATATTGTCATAGCCGATCACCGCGACGTCGTCCGGTATACGAAGCCCTTGTCCCAGTAGCGTCTGGTACACCATAAACGCGATACGATCGTTACCGCAGATAACGGCGTCGAACCTGGGAATGCCATTCTGCATGTGCGCCAGCAACACGGCCGGAATGTCGCGATAGTGCTCATCGCCGAGTGCCATATAGCAGTGCTCCAGGCCGTCCGGATCGAGCCCCGCTTCACGGCATGCACGCTCCAGCCCCTGACGACGGCGGGTTGTGGCCAGATGCCCCTCAGGTAAATGCAGGCAGAGAGGGCGTCGATAACCCTCCGCGAGTAACGCCCGCACGGCGGTATATTGCCCTTGCTCATCATCGGGAATATAGCTGGCGACCTTTTCGCCGTCGCTTTCGCAGTTGGCCAGCACGCAGGGAAGGGTGAGGAGTTTGGCCGGGAGAGGAACCTGACGTAACCCCATGGTGGTGTAGATAATTCCGTCGGGCCGATGAGAGAGGAGAAGGTCGACAATGGCGTCCGGATTGTCATCGGTAAACATATTCATCACGAAGCTGTTCCAGCCGTGCATTCTGGCCGTCTCTTCAATAGACAGCGTGATCTCCACCGAGAACGGCGTCGTCATCGTATCGAGCGCCAGTACCCCTATGGTTTTAGGCGAGGCATGCGCGCCGCGTATTTTCTTGGCGGACAGATCGGGCACGTAGCTGGTCTGCTCGATAGCCAGCTGGACGCGCGCCAGCGTTTCCGGCTTAAGGCGCTCCGGGCTGTTCAGCGCGCGGGAGACCGTCATCAGCGATACGTTAGCCAGCTTTGCGACGTCCTTCAGGGAAGCCATTGTCTTACTCCGTGAATGCTCTGCGTGAAAGGGTATACAACTAAGTCGCTGATGTAAAAGAAAGGCTGATGCCCAGGCCGGGTCATGTTTACCTCAGTGATGAATATTTGATCGCGATCTCATTCTCTTAATGTTAACGTTAACGTTAACTTTCGTGATTAACATCTTAAATTTCAGCCAAACAGCATGAGAAAGCGTAAATGTTAACGTTACCATTGCGTCATTACTCCAACATGAGAATGTCATGATGAAAACGCATCACTCTCACAGCTACCCTTTATTAAGCGCATTACTGTTTTTCTTTTTTGTCACGTGGTCATCTTCCGGCTCGTTGCTCTCTATCTGGCTTCACCAGGAGGTGGGGTTAAAGGCAGGGGATACGGGGGTCATCTATGCCGTGCTGTCTGTCTCCGCGCTGTGCGCGCAAATCTGCTACGGCTTCATTCAGGACAAACTCGGCCTGCGAAAAAACCTGCTCTGGTTTCTGACCAGCCTGCTCATTCTTTCCGGTCCGGCCTTCCTGCTGTTTGGTTATCTGCTGCAGATTAACGTGTTGCTCAGCAGTATTTTCGGCGGGATTTATATCGGGCTGACGTTTAATGGCGGGATTGGTGTACTGGAATCCTATACCGAGCGCGTAGCCCGCCAGAGTCAGTTTGAGTTTGGCAAGGCGAGGATGTGGGGATCCCTTGGCTGGGCGGTGGCAACCTTTTTTTGCCGGTCTGCTGTTCAACATCAATCCGAAGCTGAACTTCGCGGTGGCGAGCTGCGCCGGGCTGGTGTTTTTTTGTGTTGCTGGCGCGCCTAAGAGTCTCTTCCGCGCCGCACGCCATGCAGGAGGCGGTATCCGGCGGTAAGGTCACGCTGGAGGATGCCTTACGTCTGTTGACGCTGCCGCGCTTCTGGGCGCTGGTGTTTTTCGTTATTGGCACCTGTATTTACGGCGTTTACGACCAGCAGTTCCCGGTCTATTTCTCCTCACAGTTCCCGACGCTGCAGGAAGGAAACGCCATGTACGGCTATCTCAACTCCTTTCAGGTTTTCCTGGAAGCGGCGGGCATGTTCTGCGCCCCGTGGCTGGTGAATCGCCTCGGTGCGAAAAACGGCCTGATTTTCGCCGGAATGGTGATGGCGATGCGTATGGTGGCATCGGGTCTGGTTGAGGGACCGGTATTGATCTCCATTACCAAGCTATTGCACGCGGTTGAACTGCCCGTTTTGCTGGTCTCCATCTTTAAATACAACAGCCTGCATTTTGATAAGCGACTCTCTTCCACCCTCTAATCTGGTGGGCTTTGCCTGTACAAGCTCGGTGATTGCCTCGGTTCTGTCACCGCTGGCAGGTTACAGCTACGAGAAATACGGCTTTGCCCAGTCCTATCT
>OIEO01000135.1_pt1 | contig 12629 bp, 18 predicted proteins | sample 1581851 | NCBI WGS metagenome assembly OIEO01 (sample SAMN03281010, study PRJEB24777) | human gut metagenome | isolation source: fecal sample PR157 from 1 month old male Malay infant, caesarean delivered... | reverse complement strand
CCTCTACAGATATCTTTTTATTATTACATCAGTTAAGACTAACTTGATACTATCTAAATCATAAGTAAACGAAGTTATATCCAAAAAACAGTATTAGCCAAAATTTTATATGCTGGAATCCTATGTTGTTCATTATATCCTCACTGTTTTCTTTTACGTCCTAAATATTTATAAACATAACCCCAACCAAATAAAATACTAATATTGTGATATAAGAAGCAATGAAGAAATAAATATCATTTTCATCTTCTATTATTTCAGGATTTATAATTAGACTAACGGTCATACCTATAAAAAGAAAGATGAATATACCTCGCACAAAATAATTATAGATTTTTAAAAACATATATTTACTCCCACAATAAAAAACTATACTTTTCACAACACAATTTAAAATTTCAATTCTAATATATCACAACTCTTATATAACTTCATATAATAAAACGAGGTATCGTATTCCAAATACAATACCTCGTTTTATTATGAACTTTAATCATCTAAAATTGCTTAAATATTATAGCTATTAATATAGCAAAGCCACTACCTAAGCTACTCCGTCAAAGAACGTAATGACCGTAATTTCTCTCGGACAGTTAATACGAATAGGGAACCAATGTCCAGATCCATTATTTACGTAACATACGCTATTTTTCTCTGTATAGCGTCCTTTTACATATGGTGTACCAATCGGTACCCAAGGCATGCCAAAGAGGATAATTTGTCCACCATGAGTATGGCCGGCCAAGGTTAATGGCACATTGCGTTCGATGGCTTCATCAAAGAATTCTGGATGGTGAGCCAACAGAATAACAAAGGCATTATTAGGGATACCGGACAAGGCCTTATCAATCATGGCTTCACGATTTTCTTTACGCCGTTCATTGTCATAGGATACACCAGCAATATAGACCGGTTGTTTGCCACCCATGATTTGGATGTTGTCATTAATCAATACGTTTAAATGGTGTTTTGGTTTTAATATCATCAACGATTTTATTGACATCATGATGGAATTCATGATTGCCAAGGATATAGTCTACGCCATCAGGAATTTGTTTTGCAAATACCTTTAAGCGATCACAGACTTCAGGTAGCCATTGTATCTTGTCGATAAGGTCACCGGTGATGACAACGCGGTTTGGGTGTTCTAATAGTGCTAATCGCAAGATTTCGTCAAAGTCATCTAGGTCGATGCTTGGCCCAATATGGATATCACTGAGTTGTACAATCTTGTAATCTACAAGTCCTGGCGGTAGGTTGGTATAACCAAAGCTTTCATGGGTCACAACGATTTCTCGTTGTCCTTCATAGGCAGCATAGCCAGCGCCACCCATGGCAGCCAAAGGTACAAGGGTACCTACGGTTCTAAAGAAAGCACGGCGCCCAGTCCGTTCTTCGACGGGAACCTTATGTGAGATGCGGTTTACCAGTGCATAGATCAAGGCCAATATGATGAAAACTGGTATACACAAGAATATGGCGAATACTACGCCATAGCTTTCAGTTCTAAACAAGTTAAGCCATTCATACCAAGGCGTGCCGTATAGATCAACTTGGTATAAGAAATAGTATCGCACCGCACAGAACCAACCAGCGACTACCAAAATATAGGCCAGCCACGCAGGCCATAGTTTTTTCGGTTTCCATAGATAGAGGTACAATCCCCAAAAGCCTAAAAAGGCTATGGCTAGCACCACGAGAAACACAATATTTATAATTAATTGCATATACGCTCCTAACTGTATATCAAGTAATGGCTAATACATTGAGATAAAATCAGTGTTCGTCTCATAAATTTATTCTACAATAGGACATAATTCTGTCAATTTACCATGAGGTCCCGCCCAAGCATAATCGGCAAATTCCTCCCGTTTGATAAGCATCCAATCCTTCGGTAATTGCGTTTGTATCGTTTCGATTGATGTATGGTCTCCAGTATACTGCAAATCGCCTCGAAAGGCCTTCATAAACCATTTACGATGAGAAAATACATGAGTTAATTCTTTCACAATAACTGGTTGCAAGGATAAACCAAAGCCCAATGCCCCTACGATCTCAGTTAAACCAGATTCTGCCGCATCATAGGAATTCGCATTTTCTACAGATGGAAATTCCCACATGGAGCGCAACAGACCTCGGTTAGGGCGTTTATGTAGCAAATAATAGTCACCATAGCTGAGGATGCCTACAAAAACAGGCACATCAACGACCTTTGTTTTCTTGATGCGCACAGGCAATTGGATCTGTTACATTATGTTGGTACGCATGACACATATTGACGATGGGGCAATCACCGCAGCGTGGCGTCTTAGGGATACATACGGCTGAACCAAAGTCCATCAAGGCTTGGTTAAAATCGCCCGGTCTATCGTGAGGCAATGTGTCCTCTACGATAGCGGTAATCGCCTTCTTGCCCTTTGTGCTCAAAATATCATCAAATATGCCGTACAAACGAGCATAAATCCGCAGTACATTGCCATCGACGGCCACCTCTGGCTCGCCATAGGCCATGGATAGTACAGCGCCAGCCGTATAGGAACCAACGCCTTTCAAAGATTCCATATCTTTGCGATTATGAGGCACCACACCGCCGTAATTGTTCACCACATCTTGTACGCCAAGACGTAGATTCCGAGCACGGCTATAATAGCCAAGGCCTTGCCAAGCATGGACCACTTCATCTTCGGTGGCCTTTGCCAAATCCTCTAGCGTTGGAAACAAACGCATCCAATTATCATAATAAGGTTTCATCGCCTCAATGCGGGTCTGTTGGCTCATTACCTCAGACACCCACACCTTATAAGGGTCACCGCAGTCACGCCACGGCAAATCCCGTTTATTTACATCATACCACGCCAACAACTGTGGCACCCACTTGGGGTTATTCATCTCTTTCATAGTTCCTCAATATAGGTATATGTGAAAGCACATCCTATACTTTCACTACACTCTATTCATTAATATATATATCGATACGAGCCAACAATTCACTTTCCATGACTGTGTCGACCTCTGTTAAACGCATGTCCCCAACATGACTGTTATCTGGACCAAATCGGATAGGCCCTTTCAACAACTTGCCCTCTAATAGCATAGGAAGCCACGTACGGTCCCCTTCCCACATATGCTCATAAGGGACATCGGCGAATGTAAACCAATGCGGTTCCATCTCGTCTGATTCAATAGGGTTTACATCGGTAACGCGCACAAAATATACATAGCCCACATGGGTTAGACTTTCATCATAAGGAAACTGAAAGTCAAAAAGGGCTACGCACTCTAAATCAGACACATCAACGCGTATGCCCGATTCCTCATATAGTTCGCGCACGGCACATTGGCGAAAGCTTTCACCAGCATTGATTTTACCTCCAAATCCATTATATTTATCAGCACCAAAACCGCGTTTTTTACGGCCTAGCAAAATTCTATGTTGTTCATCTATGGGAAATACCAAGGTTGTAGGTTTCATAAGACCTCCTATAATTTGGTAAAGATTATTAATATATTATACCATTATTTCATGTGTAATACTGTCATTTATGGTATGATTAAAGGTATGAGATGAAAGGAGGCGCACCATGAACGAACCACTTATATTTGACATTGCACTAGGGCGTACAAAGCCTGTAAATATGCGTGACGCAAGTGTGCGCTGTCCATTCTGCGACCGGTCAAAGTTAACAGATATTCTGGCTCAAGATGGTCATATCATTTGGCTCATGAATAAATATCCTGTTTTACAGGATACGTGGCCTACGGTCATCGTTGAAACAGAAGGTGACCAAGGCGAACTATCCACCCTTTCCGTTGATGATGCAACACGGATCATTCAATTCGGTCTAGATAAATGGCATGAAACGATTGCCACAAAGGAATATAAATCCGTTCTATTCTTTAAAAACCATGGTCCCATGTCGGGCGGTTCCATACGCCATCCGCACAGCCAAATTATAGGCTTACGCAACTACGATTATCACGAGGACATTACGGTCAAGAACATGAATGGTTGGCTATTACACGAAGATCAAGATATCCGCATCACCTTATCCAAACACCCTATTATTGGATTCTTTGAATACAATTTGCGGTATAAACCTGATGCACCTGTCCGCTCCATCGCCATGCGCTTACAACAAACCATACGCTATGTACTAGATAGCTTGGCAAAATTTTCCCAATCCTATAACTATTTTTTCTATCAACTAGAAGATGGTTACGAATATATCAAGGTGATTCCTCGCTATATCACAACGCCGCTCTACGTGGGTTATAAAATCCCACAAACGTGCAATGATGAACGAGCTGCGAAAATTTTACAGAATATTACACCCTATTTTGAATTGAAATAAGAACCCTCTGCTACGAGTTCCGTAGGTTAGAGGACTCTAGTAAGGACATATATGAACATTTACGCCATTGGAGACCTTCATCTATCAGGCAATCCACCTACGAAGCCGATGAACATATTCGGTCCCCACTGGGACAATCATTGGCAACGTATAAAAGAACATTGGCTGTCCACCGTCACCGATGAAGACCCCCATTATCTTTCTCGTAGGCGACATGAGCTGGGCTTTGCGCCTCGATGAAGCACTCTACGACCTCAAGGAAATTGCCAGTCTTCCGGGTCAAAAATTTATGATTCGCGGCAACCACGATTATTGGTGGTCCTCTGCCAACAAAATGAAAAATGCCATGGGCGATGCTATAACCTTTTTACAAGGCCACGGTACGGCCCGTATCATCAATCTCACCACTCAGGTTAATGCTTTAACTGGTGAAAGCCAGTCTACCGAACAGCAATGCATCTTAGCCTTTGGTGGCACCCGCGGATATATTTGTCCTGATGATGCTAGCTTTGAACCAGATACAGATCAATCTATCTATGATAGAGAAATCTTACGTACTGAAGCGGCATTGCAAGAAATGGAGCACGCTATCCAAGCATTGCAAAAGGAACATACTGAAACAGAGAATACAGGTAATCCACTACCTGTAATGCGAATTCTATTATTGCATTATCCACCATTTAACGAAAATAACGCTCCATCAGGCTTTACAGACCTCATGGAGCGCTACCAAGTAGACATATGTATATTCGGCCATTTACATGACCAGAATTCATTCAAACGAATTCCATCTACATATGGAAATACTAAATTAGAACTCGTTTCTGCAGACTATGCAGAATTTAAGATACAAAAGATATTATAATCAAGATTCTTACTTATACATCTTATGTGAAACATGAGATGTATAAGTACAATACGATATAAGGAGCATTATGAGTCGCATTCATAAAGAGCATTTACAAGCAGGCTATATCTTTGGCGATACAATCAATCAAGAATATATCTATTTGCCATCCGGCGAAGTGGGCACAGACCATCCATTGGCAGTCCTCGAAACACCTACAAAACGAGAGGACCTCACATTGGACGAAGCGGTTCATATGATTGATACACTAACATTAAAACGGTGTAGCCACCCTACATTAGGTAAGAAATCATTTTAATAGCAAAAGGGCACCACCTTAACATCTAATATTAAACTCAAATTACAATATGAAATTGAACAGTATACATCTACGAAGTAAACCATTATGCCTTTCGTTCGATCCACGTTCCCAAGCAGAATAAGGTCGAACAAAATAAATAGACAAAGTTTCATTTCCTAAATTAGATATCTCTGAAAACTCTAAACCGTTATCTGCAGTTATTGTTTTACATAAGCAAGCTAGATTAACATCTTTAAACGTATTTAACCATGTATGCAGTGTTTCTTTTACATCAGTAGCACGCACCGATGGACACCGTAAAGCCACATACAATCTGCTTTTACGCTCAAGTAAAGAGATTAAAACATGGTCTGTCTTATCTTTTGTTCCACGGACGGTATCTAATTCCCAATGTCCGAATTCCTAGCGCGTCTCAATTAGAGTCTTGCTTTTAATCCAATTTATAAAAGATTCTATAGCACCAATTCTCATGGTATTAAAGGAGCCAACACGTTGTCTTTCATATGTTGCTTGTTCAGAATCAGCTAAATATACAAGTTGAGATTTACCTTGTCGAATTTGAATTACAGTACCACGTTTTAATTCTGTATAAATAGTTGTTCTAGAACGGCCCAGTGCACGTGAAATTGCAGCAATACTATCTCCTAGAACGATTCTCTTTTCTAAATAAAATCGTTCTTCGAAGTTTAAGCGTTTGTTTGTGCGTAATGTCGTGTTATGATTATTGTAGTCCATAGTGATTACCTCGGTTATATTTTGTTTAGACACCTAAATCATAACACAAGGTTCACTATGGATTTTTTATGTGTTCAATTTCATTCTACAATTAAGCCATAAAAATAAATATAGCGTATTTCTAATTTTTACTAACATAGTTATCTCGTAATTGTAATAAAATAGTTCGTTCTTCTTCTCCAATTTCGTCTAAACTATTCAACATAATGAGATGATCCCCATAAGTATATTTCAACATAGTAATTAAAGAGTCTCTAACCTTTTTACCAGCAATACTTTCATCAAAGTATACTTGCATAATATTTGATTTTTTTATCAATAAGAATAAAACCGCTCACATTAAATATCAAAATTTTTGCAGGAGTATCTTTTACGCCTCTCACATCATTCGTAATAATTAGATGCTTATCTAAATCAAGAAATGTAGCTTCATATCCTGAAGAATACCACCGTTTATTAAAATAACTTGCACCTCTATCAGAATTTAATAACATCTTTTCAAAATTATCTAAATCATTTTCTGAGAAATCTTCTAACTTAGTTTTCTTATTAACAATCATCTTGGATCTCGGATAGTAAAGTTTATACTTATCAGTCTCATCTCCATAGATTTCAAACTCAAAAACATCTAATATATGATTTTTAATATCATATCTACCTATCCCATCATAACCTAAATAGTAATAGTAATCTCCATCAGGATATGTTGCCAAAATACGATTAGAAATCGATTCATTAATTGAGCTGTCAACTAATTCATGGGATTCATCCATAATAACTATATTGTTTAATGAACCCTCATGATAATAAAACTGATAGAAGGCAAAAATGACCGTTATAAGAATAATAAGTAGTAAACCAAACGCTTTTTTCATAAATTCCACCTATTAATAATCTAAATGATTATATAAATGCCATTTATACTGTTTCAGTATTCCGGCCTGCATAGATAAAGCAGCATTATCATTCTTTTCTCTTATCGGATCACTACCACCAGCACCTCGTTCAAAATTAAAGACATCCGACATATAGGTATCAACATGTATACCTGAATCATCTATCATTACATCAATATTACTTGTATGTTTACCTGCTGATACAAAACTTCCCAAGTTAAGAAGCTTAGTTAAAAGACTATCATGCTTAAATGTTACTGTATATTCAACTTTACGATTTCTGATACCTGACTCCACTGTTTTTTCGATGGCCTCATTCACAGCCTGTTGATAGAGAATAGAACCAGTAATCGCTCTACCGAATGTAGTATCAGGATTAATTATATAGTCCCTATAACCAACTACGGTAATATCATCTGCATAATTTTCAATAATCTCATCTTCATCCATTGCAGCCATTTTTAAATGCCATTCCAGGGCCCCCTACAGCTGTAGCTATATTTGCAAGATTAATAAAATAATCTTTTTCTTTTAATGTACCTTCTTGCCGAGCATACTCAACATCAGCATCAGTATATCCAGAATTATAATCTCTAATTTCTTTATCTTTTTTAGTACTTAGATAATAATTTGAATATGGCACATCTTCAAATGAATACGAACTCCACTTAGTAGCATAAGATGCCACTGCCGATCCAGCATTTACATTTTTTCCACTGGCCTATTAACTACACCACCTACTGCGGCACTCAACCATTGTGCTAATGCAGGATCATTATCTGCAATTTGCTTAATCTTTTCCATGAGCATTTCATTGGTCATTGTAGCCTTAAAACCACTACCTGGTGCATTACCTGCCATACGTGCAGCCCACTCGCCAATCACACCATGAGCAAACGCTTTAGCAATCTTGCCTTCTTTTGTGGTAGGTTGCCAGTTATGTAATTGCTCATAAGCATTCTTAGCGAATAAACGTGCCAACTCCTGACGTTCTTCTATCTTCTTTTTATCAAAAATCTTATCTAATTGATGTAATGTATTCTCTGTATTGATGTTAATGGTTCTAGTATCAATCTCTTTACCATCTACTGTAAGTATACCATCAGAAATAGCAGATTGAGTAGTCGAACTTGCTTTACCTTTAGAGCCTACGCCTAAGTTTGGAACTAAGCCGATACTGTTATAAATCTTATCGTAACCTTTTTTATCATTGGCTTTCATCTCTTCGAGTTTCTTTTTACTACCATAGTAGTTATAGCCAATACCGTTATTGCTATAAGTATATTCAGCTTCGTTTTGGATATCTTTCATCTCTAGAGATTTTGTAGTCAGTTTATTCTTAGCTTTTGGAGCATCACTTTTAATGACAGCACCTTCCAATGTAGTACCATTCCCTACATTAATATTATAGCCCTCTTCTCCAGCAAAAATACCAGCTTGATGAGTCACGCTTTTCCATTTGCTATCAATACGACCTACACTTGCACTTATACTACCAGTTGGATCCTTAAAATTAGGTTTAGAGGAAATAGAGAAGCCAGCAGACTTACTGTGTTCTTTAAAGTTTATCTACATCTTGTAAACTTTGAATATATAAATCACGACCAGTATCAACTTCAACTTTCTTACCAGATACAGTAGAACCAATAATAGTAGTATCTCGCTTTGCTTTAAGTTGTGCTAATTGTGCGGCTTTAATCGTCGTTGGTACATAGCTTTCTTGATGGGTATCGCCATTTTGACGAGCCATATTACCACTCGCATTAATATCGAGAAGTCCGCCACCAGTCAAACTAATACCAGCACCGACACTCCAACCAGAGCTTTTATAAGTATTCTTAACATCTACAGTGTTTTTACCCGCTGCAAGGTTAATATCACTAGCACTATCTAATACTAAATTTTTAGCTTGTACTGTTTCACCAGTTATATTAATACCACTATCCTTGGCATCACGAGCTGTAATATGTACAGTACTATCACTAGCAAGAGCACCACCTTGATATGTATTTGTATCTACTACTTGTCCTTGTTTTCTAGAAGTGCTACCAATACTTACAGAGAGATTTACAGCATCATCAATATTTTTTTGACCACGTCGGGAATGATTTTTTGAGTCTTTTAACACTTTACCATCAGCATCACGAAGTTTGACGCCCTTAACCGCCTTATCTACCGCCGCATAGCCATCTTGCAATTGTTGACGTGCTTCATTGAGTTCAAGTGTAGCTAAACGTTTGTCATCACGGCCACCCGCTTGTTTTATAGTACGAGTTGCATTAGTAAGCGTATCAACCACTGCACCACCTAATGATACGGTAAGACCCGTCTTCTTATAGCGTTCATCATGGGACATGTGGTTATGGTCTACATTGCCATCTAATGTCACAGCAGAGCCATCTAACACAGCGCCTTCTTTAGCAACAATATCTGCACTTGTAATGTGAACTGTATCATTTGCTTTAATAGAGACAGCGCCTTTAGTACTAGCAATTGTATTTCGTACAGTAGATTCTTCATTGGTTTGATTCATCAATATTGTGTTTTTCTTTACCAATAGTGTAAGTCCTATGCCTGCTACACCTAGCAAGCCAGATTTTTTATGACGTACACACTAGATGCCATCTGTAGTAGATTTGTCAGCACCCAATTCTACCTTACCACCAGCAGTAACAGATACGGCATTCTCACCCATAATTTGAGCAGATTGACCAGTTACATCTTGAGCACTAGTAATAGTTACAGTTTTTACCACTTAACGTAGAACCTGTTACAGATGTGGTGGTTACATCATCCACCGCATTTGGTGTTTTCACGTTTTACTAAAACTTTTCTTTTTATCTAGGTATACATGATTGACTGTACTATTTGCTTTCGCTGTATTTAATGCAACCGTATTACTAGATACTTTCACTGTATCTGCCGCTAATACTTGACTGCCTTCAAGTTTGTACGGCATCAGATGGCTACAACGGAAACATTCTTACCTTCAATGCTACTACCAACAGATGATTGTGCGTTAACAAGGTCATGAGACTCAGTCGTTTGAGAATGTCCACCGCCAGATTTACCTTTATCGAAACGATGTTCTTCAAGCTCATGTGTAGCATTCATTGCCTTCATTGTTTACATTGCGACCTGCCGTCACTTGAGTGTTCACATCAGAGGTAATAACACCTGCCGGCCCATAGATACATCTCGGCTCGACTACTGTTGTTTGACCCGCACCACCAATACGACCTTGATCTACACCAGTAATCGTTTCACGGCGGTTGTTGCTACTGTTCCACTCAACCTTGCTATTGGCAGCCTCGTACTGCACGCCTTTATTGATTACATCACGCCCCGCAACAACCTTTGTGGAGCCAGTTGCATTAGTTTGTGTAATTGTACCACCTTCATTAATGACGTCTTTCTTAGCATACACAGAAACTGTATCGTTGCCCATAATGGTACCTTGTGTATTACGAACTTCATCATTCGCTATAACCGTAGTAGTATTACCTTTGATAAGCCCATTATCATTGTGAATAGTATTACCAGTAAGATTCACATCTTTATCCGCCACAATACTACCGCTATTTTTCATAGTATCAACAGAAAGGTTAATGGATTGAGCCTGTAAGTTAGCTGCACCTTCTACCCGTTTTGTATTTGGGGCTAAATATAGAGTCGGTACTAGTACAGTTTCTGTTTTACCATTTGGCAATACAACAGCCTTACTAACTAGGAGTACTACATCCTCTTTAAGATTCTTTTTGCTCAGCCGCTGTTTAAGCCTCTACCTAATGCAATAGATTGAGATTTTGTTACACTAATCCCTGCATCCATCAATTGGCGATATTGTTCCTCTGCTGAAAGACCAGATTGCAGTCTACTTTTACCGGTTTGACGCATAATCTCTTGCATAACGAGCTGTTGCTCATAATAGCCATCACCCAATCGTTTTTGTATATTCATAGGGTCTAATTTAAGTCGAGATAATACGTAATCAGAAGATAAGAAGTTACGACGATTTGTGAAGTTTGGATCGGTTTCAATCACATAGGTAGTATTAGGGTTCGTCGATAACTGACTCATACTATTTAATAAAGATGCATCTACTGTAGCATCACTTGTACTATTTTCAACATGACTACCATATACGGCAACAGGGATATCTGTAGGGTTGACTATCGTATTCTTATAGTCAGCCGTTCGTATATTAGTCGTATCCCGTCCACGTCTCCTCCGACGACTATAAGATGTTGCTGTACCATCTTCAGTAATATATTCATTACCCTTAGGGTTACTTTGTTCATACTGACCTACCGTACCAGTGATATCTCCAGCAGCACTAATTTGACTAGATTCATTCGTCATATGATCGACATCCATATTTAAATCCCCACCGGAAATAATCCGCCCAGGATTAGATGTATCTACCACATCTTTTTCACGAGTACGATCATATTCATACTTAGTCCAATCCTCATGATATTCACCATTTATAGAAAGTTGAAGATTCTCACGAGTATGAATAACAACCTTATCTTTTGGAATTTGCTCATGATCTAAATAGATTCGTTCTTCCGATAATTGGTATCGCTTAATGCTACCAGATGGTGCTACTTCGTTTTTAATATGCTCTTTTCCACCTACCGCTACACGTTTAAGGGTAATCCCACCATTTTTATTGTCTACAGATTTAGCATATAATGCACCACCTTGACCAAATTCAATGGTAGACGCTGTATTTACAATACGATCTATCTTACCAGACACAGTTCCTGTAGAATCCATCGTTTTACCAAGTTGTAGTTTTCCTTCGGCTTTAATCACACTACCATCAGTATTGACAATCGAATTGGTTGCTATAGATAGATCTTTTTGGGCAATCATAACAGGAGCCTCTTTAGTCTCTGTATTACCCTTTTGAATAACAGAATCGGTAGTAATCTTAGCGGTATCCACATACAATTTACCACGATTCATCTGCTCAAAACTTTTTGTAGTAATATCTGCTTCTGTAGCAGCGATAGTACCGGTATTTTGCAATTTGCCAGTACTATCTACGGTTAACTTATTTTGTGCAGATAATACACCTTGATTATTCACACCAAAGCCATCATTGGTGCCAACTAAATACATACTATTGGCATACATACCACCAATAGCAGCTACATCAAGGCCAACTTGACTAGATTCACCAGTTTTGTGAACATTCGTAACTTTACCAGAAGAATCTACCGAAACAGCATTCTTCCCCGTCACAACTTGAGCATCTTTCGCCCAAACTTTACCATTCAGCTGAACAGCCTCTGCTAACAAATTCTGTGCGTGCTGTTTTCGATGCATTAAGGCCTTTTTCCCCTACGGTGATACTACCTTGTTGTACTTGATAGCCTGTAATACTACCGTTATTGATAATTGGGTTCCCCGTTGTTAATGTAGCACTGTTAGCATTGATAAAGGTGACCATTATTGACAGAAATACC
>OIEO01000134.1_pt1 | contig 12667 bp, 15 predicted proteins | sample 1581851 | NCBI WGS metagenome assembly OIEO01 (sample SAMN03281010, study PRJEB24777) | human gut metagenome | isolation source: fecal sample PR157 from 1 month old male Malay infant, caesarean delivered... | reverse complement strand
TTTGTTACGCGCGCCGAAGATGAAAGGCTTCATTTTCGGGTTCCAGTAACGGGTCTGGTGACCGAAGTGAACACCAGCCTTGAGCATGTCGCGCATGGAAACAGTTGCCATGTTTAAAACCTCTATATTGAAAGTTGGGGTTATGCCTCCACGTATCCCATATTACCGACCCCAAAGGGCACCCCGGAATATGTGCCGATACGTGTGTGTTGTTACACAAAGTGAGATTTGTCGCTTCCGTCCAGCCTGTGTATCTGAGATGGATCGGAAGTCCGGCGCGCTTTATACCACAAAACACGACCAGAAACCAACAGTTGTTGGCGGAGTGTGCTGTTAATGATTCTCAATTTGGCACGGAGCGTGCCTGACTGATACCATTGACGACACTTAGACTAGTATTGTCGAAAAAAATCGACACCGATGGACAGATTACATGGCTATCTCTATTAAGACACCTGAAGAAATTGAAAAGATGCGCGTCGCCGGTCGTCTGGCCGCGGAAGTGCTGGAAATGATCGAGCCGTTCGTGAAGCCGGGCGTCAGTACGGGTGAACTGGACCGCATCTGTAACGACTATATCGTGAACGAGCAGCACGCGGTTTCCGCCTGCCTAGGCTACCACGGTTTCCCAAAATCCGTCTGCATCTCTATTAATGAAGTGGTGTGCCACGGCATTCCTGACGATGAAAAACTGCTGAAAGACGGCGATATCGTCAACATCGACGTGACCGTCATTAAAGACGAGTACCACGGTGACACCTCAAAAATGTTCATCGTTGGCAAGCCGACCATCCTGGGCGAGCGCCTGTGCAAAGTCACCCAGGACAGCCTCTACCTGGCGCTGAAAATGGTGAAGCCGGGTATTCGCCTGCGTACTATCGGCGCCGCAATTCAGAAATTTGTGGAAGCGGAAGGGTTCTCCGTGGTGCGCGAATACTGCGGTCACGGTATTGGCCGCGTCTTCCATGAAGAGCCGCAGGTTCTGCACTACGATGCAGACGACGGCGGCGTTGTGCTGCAAAAGGGCATGACCTTCACCATCGAGCCAATGGTCAACGCCGGTGACTTCCGCATCCGCACCATGAAAGACGGCTGGACGGTGAAAACCAAAGACAGAAGCTTGTCTGCCCAGTACGAGCATACTATTGTGGTAACAGACAACGGCTGCGAAATTATGACGTTGCGCAAGGATGACACCATCCCGGCGATACTGACGAACATTGAGTGATAAGAAGCCGGCAAATGCCGGCTTTTTTAATGGCGATAGCTTTTTCTTATGGGTGGCGCACGATGAGTAATCTTTTACCCGAACAGTATGCTAACACAGCCCTTCCCACCCTCCCCGACCAGCCCGATAACCCGGGCGTCTGGCCGCCGCACGAGCTGACCTGCGCGCATATTAAAGCCCATATGGATGTTTTCCATCGCTGGCTGGGTAGCGCGTTCGATGCAGGCGTATCTGCCGAGCAGCTCATTGAGGCGCGCACCGAGTTTATCGACCAGCTCCTGCAGCGTCTGTGGATCGACTACGGTTTCGGGCAGGTTAGCGACGTCGCGCTGGTTGCCGTCGGGGGCTATGGCCGCGGTGAGCTGCATCCGCTTTCCGATATCGATCTCCTGATCCTAAGCCGCAAAAAGCTGCCGGACGAACAGGCGCAAAAAATCGGCGAGCTTCTGACCCTGCTCTGGGACGTGAAGCTGGAAGTCGGCCACAGCGTTCGCACCCTGGAAGAGTGTCTGCTGGAAGGGCTATCGGACCTGACCGTTGCCACCAACCTGATTGAAACCCGTCTGCTGATTGGCGACGTCGCGCTGTTCCTGGAGCTGCAAAAACACATCTTCAGCGACGGCTTCTGGCCGTCAGAAAAGTTCTTCGCCGCGAAGGTCGAGGAGCAAAACCAGCGCCACCAGCGCTACCACGGCACCAGCTATAACCTTGAGCCGGACATTAAAAGCAGCCCCGGCGGCCTGCGTGACATCCACACGTTACAGTGGGTCGCCCGTCGCCATTTCGGCGCCACCTCGCTGGACGAGATGGTCGGCTTCGGCTTTTTAACCGAGGCCGAGCGTAACGAGCTCAACGAGTGCCTGCACCTGCTGTGGCGCATCCGCTTTGCCCTGCATCTGGAGGTCACCCGCTACGATAACCGTCTGCTGTTTGACCGTCAGCTCAGCGTAGCGCAGCGGCTGAACTATCAGGGCGAAGGTAACGAGCCGGTTGAGCAGATGATGAAGGATTTCTTCCGCGTCACCCGCCGGGTGACCGAGCTGAACCAGATGCTGTTGCAGCTGTTCGACGAGGCCATTCTGGCCCTGACGGCGGACGAAAAGCCGCGCCCGATTGATGACGAATTCCAGCTGCGCGGTACGCTTATCGATCTGCGCGACGAAACGCTGTTTATCCGCGAGCCGGAAGCGATCCTGCGGATGTTCTACACCATGGTGCGCAACAGCACCACTCACCGGGATCTACTCCACCACCCTGCGCCATCTGCGCCACGCGCGCCGTCATCTGACGCAGCCTTTGTGTTACATCCCGGAAGCGCGCTCGCTGTTCCTGAGCATGCTCCGCCATCCGGGTGCCGTCAGCCGCGGGCTGCTGCCGATGCACCGCCACAGCGTGCTGTGGGCCTATATGCCGCAGTGGTCGCACATTGTCGGCCAAATGCAGTTCGACCTGTTCCACGCCTACACGGTGGATGAACACACCATCCGCGTGATGCTCAAGCTGGAGAGCTTTGCCAAAGAAGAGACGCGCTCCCGCCACCCGCTGTGCGTCGAGCTGTGGCCGCGCCTGACCCATCCGGAACTGATCCTGATTGCCGCCCTGTTCCACGACATCGCCAAAGGCCGCGGCGGTGACCACTCGGTACTGGGCGCGCAGGACGTGCTGAAATTTGCCGAGCTGCACGGCCTCAACTCACGTGAAACGCAGCTGGTGGCCTGGCTGGTGCGCCATCACCTGCTGATGTCGGTCACCGCGCAGCGTCGGGACATTCAGGACCCGGAAGTCATTAAGCAGTTCGCGGAAGAAGTTCAGACGGAAAACCGCCTGCGCTATCTGGTCTGCCTGACGGTGGCGGATATTTGCGCTACCAACGAAACCCTGTGGAACAGCTGGAAGCAAAGCCTGCTACGCGAGCTCTATTTCGCCACCGAAAAACAGCTGCGTCGCGGGATGCAGAACACGCCGGACATGCGCGAGCGCGTGCGTCACCACCAGCTTCAGGCGCTGGCGCTGCTGCGGATGGATAACATTGATGAAGAGGCGCTACATCAGATTTGGGCCCGCTGCCGCGCCAACTATTTTGTCCGCCACAGCCCAAACCAGCTGGCTTGGCACGCGCGGCATCTGCTCAAGCACGATCTGTCCCAGCCGATGATCCTGCTAAGCCCGCAGGCCACGCGCGGCGGAACGGAGATTTTCATCTGGAGCCCGGACCGGCCTTATCTGTTTGCTGCCGTCTGCGCCGAGCTGGACAGACGTAACCTGAGCGTGCATGACGCGCAGATTTTCACCACCCGCGACGGTATGGCCATGGACACCTTTATCGTGCTGGAGCCGGACGGCAGCCCGCTGTCGTCGGACAGGCATGAAGGGATACGTTTTGGTCTGGAGCAGGCGATTACCCAGCGCAGCTGGCAGCCCCCGCAGCCGCGTCGCCAGCCGGCAAAATTGCGCCACTTTACCGTGGATACCGAGGTCAATTTCCTGCCGACCCACACCGATCGTAAATCGTTCCTGGAGCTGATCGCGCTCGACCAGCCAGGGCTGCTCGCCCGCGTCGGCCAGGTTTTTGCCGATCTGGGAATTTCGCTTCATGGCGCCCGAATTACAACCATTGGCGAGCGAGTAGAAGATTTATTTATAATCGCCACCGCCGACCGGCGTGCCCTTAATAATGACCTGCAGCTTGAAGTGCAACAACGGTTGACAGCAGCCCTCAATCCAAACGATAAAGGGTGATGTGTTTACTGATATGAAATGGAATGAGTAAACAATGCAGCAGTTACAGAACGTTATTGAGTCCGCTTTTGAGCGTCGCGCCGAGATTACCCCGGCAAATGTGGATACCGTGACCCGTGAAGCGGTAAACCAGGTGATTTCCCTGCTGGATTCCGGCGCACTGCGCGTGGCAGAAAAAATCGACGGTCAGTGGGTCACTCATCAATGGCTGAAGAAAGCCGTGCTGCTCTCTTTCCGCATCAACGATAACCAGGTTATCGACGGAGCAGAAAGCCGCTACTTCGATAAAGTGCCCAATGAAGTTCGCTGACTACGACGAAGCGCGTTTCCAGAAAGAAGGTTTCCGCGTGGTGCCGCCTGCGGCGGTGCGTCAGGGTGCCTTCATCGCACGCAACACCGTGCTGATGCCATCCTACGTGAACATCGGTGCCTACGTTGATGAAGGCACCATGGTGGATACGTGGGCAACGGTTGGTTCCTGCGCACAGATCGGGAAAAACGTTCACCTGTCCGGCGGCGTGGGCATCGGCGGTGTTCTGGAACCACTGCAGGCTAACCCAACCATCATCGAAGATAACTGCTTCATCGGCGCGCGTTCAGAAGTGGTGGAAGGCGTGATCGTGGAAGAAGGTTCCGTGATCTCCATGGGCGTTTACATCGGCCAGAGCACCCGTATTTACGACCGTGAAACCGGTGAAGTGCATTACGGTCGCGTTCCGGCGGGCTCCGTGGTGGTTTCCGGCAACCTGCCGTCAAAAGATGGCAAATACAGCCTGTACTGTGCGGTTATCGTGAAGAAAGTGGATGCGAAAACGCGTCGGTAAAGTGGGCATCAACGAATTGCATGCGCACCATCTGATTAATCGGGTATAACAAAAAGCGGGGCAACCCCGCTTTTTTTATATCTGAGGGTGGCGAAAATAGATTTTTTCGTTAATTATTCAAAGGTTATGTTGAGATCAAGGGTACCGCTATGTACGATAATCTGAAAAGTCTGGGTATTACCAATCCTGAAGAAATTGATCGTTACAGCCTCCGCCAGGAAGCCAATAACGATATTTTGAAAATCTATTTTCACAAGGACAAAGGAGAGTTTTTCGCCAAAAGCGTGAAGTTTAAATACCCACGCCAGCGTAAGACCGTTGTTGCTGACGGTGTAGGACAGGGATACAAAGAAGTACAGGAAATCAGCCCTAACCTGCGCTATGTGATCGATGAACTCGATCAGATCTGCCAGCGCGACCGCACCGAAGTCGATCTCAAGCGCAAGATCCTTGACGACCTGCGTCACCTTGAAAGCGTTGTTACCAATAAGATCAGCGAGATTGAAGCGGATCTTGAGAAGTTAACCCGCAACAAATAAGCCGTTTTATTGCCCGGTGGCGCTTCGCTTACCGGGCCTACGAACGCATGTAGGCCGGGTAAGGCGAAGCCGCCACCCGGCAAACAGCATCATCTCTGTTCATCCAAATGCAGCGCCACATACAGCAGCAGCCTGTCATCGAAATTTCCCAGATCTAACCCCGTCAGCTCTGAAATTCGGTTTAACCGATACTCCAGGGTATTGCGGTGAATAAACAGCGCTTTTGACGTCGCCAGCGGTTGCACGTTATGACGGAACCACGCCTGCAGCGTCCGGCGCAGCAGGCCGTTATTGTCCATGGCTTTCAGGCGCGCCAGTGGCCGCGCCAGCTCATTGGCCTGCCAGCCACCGCGCAGGCTGTCGAGCAGCACCGGCAGCATCAGGTCCTGATAGAAATAGCTGCGGCTTTCCGGCAGTTCGCTGCTTACCCACCATCATGGTGGTGCGCGCGGTTCGCCAGGAGCGGGCGATACTGCCCGGACCGGTAAAGTAGTTGCCCAGCGCAACGCGAAAACGCAGCTGACCATTCTCTTTCATACGGGAAATTAACTGCTCCACGCGACGGCGATGATCGTCCGCATCCCAGCGGCCAAACGCATTGAGCGCCGGTTTGAGCACCACCATCTCCGTCAGAGAGACGATCGCCACCAGGTTATCGCGCTCCGGCGTCGCCAGTGCATTTTGCAGCTGCTGCAGCTCGGCCATCGCGCTGTCTACGCCCAGCTGGCCGCTGTCAACCTCAATGACCGCCACCACGCGCGGCTGGTTCAGATCGATCCCCAGACGCTGGGCCCATTCACTGAGCGCAGGCGTATGCTCCTCTGCCTGAATAAGGTTCATCACCAGCTCTTCGCGCAGGCGGCTGTCCTGAGCCAGCAGGTGCATCAGCCGCGACTGCTCCAGCATCATCTCCGCCGTCATGCAGACCAGCTCACCGTATTTTCGCAGTGACTCAGGCTCGCCGGTGAGGCCGATGACCCCCACAATCTCGCCTTCAAGGCGCAGCGGTAAATTGATGCCCTGACGGACGCCGTGCAGGTGTTTCGCTACCGCATCGTCGATATCGACCACGCGCCCCTGGGAGAGCACCAGCAGCGCGCCTTCGTGCAATTCCCCAATACGCTCGCGATCGCCACTGCCAATAATGCGCCCGCGGGCATCCATTACGTTGATATTGGTATCGATGATGCGCATGGTACGTGCCACGATATCCTGCGCCATTTTGGTATCAAGATGCCAGCCAGCCATAGAACCCTCCCGTGAGCAGAGCTCAAGCATAGGGAAGTTCAGCGGCGCCCGCATTGTGCAGATGCACAAAGAGAGAGGAAGAAGTGTGGACTTGTGTGAAAGGTCACAGAAACGAGAAAAGCCCCTGCGAACAGGGGCTTCAGAGGATTACTGCATCAGAAGGTAAATAGAGGTGTCCCCACGCTGGATATTCAGCGCCAGCACGGAAGGTTTGCTGTCGAGGATCTTACGCAGTTCAGCGATGTTTTTCACCGGCTGCTGGTTAGCGCCCATGATCACATCGCCTTTTTTCAGGCCGATACGGGCTGCCGGTGAATTCGCCTTCACGTTATTCACCACTACGCCTTTATCTGCGCCTTTGTTGCTCATCTCGGCACCTTCAATCCCGCTGAAGATGGTGCTGGAGTCCACCTGATTCTGGCTGCTCTGCTGCAGCTCCAGGCCGACGTTAACCGCCTTGCCGTCGCGCAGCAGGCCGAGGGTGACTTTTACTGCCAATCGGCATGGAACCCACTTCCGCACGCAGGGCAGCAAAGCTGCTGATCGGTTTACCGTTCAGGGAGGTGATCACATCCCCCGCTTTAATACCCGCTTTCGCCGCAGAGGAGTTCGGCATCACCTGGCTGACGAATGCCCCGCGCTGGGCGTCAACTTTCATTGCCTTAGCCAGTTCGGAGTTCAGTTCCGTACCCAGGATACCCAGCTCACCGCGTTTCACCTGGCCATACTGCACCATCTGCGCGGTCAGGTTTTTCACCATGTTACTTGGGATAGCAAAGCCGATCCCGATGTTGCCGCCGTCCGGTGCCAGGATCGCGGTATTGATACCGATCAGCTCGCCGTTCAGGTTCACCAGCGCGCCGCCGGAGTTACCGCGGTTGATCGCTGCATCCGTCTGGATGAAGTTTTCATAGTTTTCGGCATTGAGGCCGCTGCGGCCCAGTGCAGAGACGATACCCGAGGTCACGGTTTCACCCAGACCGAACGGGTTACCGATCGCCACGGTATAGTCACCCACGCGCAGCGCGTCGGAGTCGGCAATTTTAATCGCCGTCAGGTTTTTCGGATCCTGAATCTGGATCAGCGCGATGTCGGAGCGCGGATCTTTGCCGACCACTTTGGCGTCAAACTTACGGCCATCGCTCAGCTGAACCTTAATGCTGCTCGCGTTATCAACAACGTGGTTGTTGGTGACGACATAGCCTTTCGCTGCATCAATGATTACCCCCGAGCCAAGCGCCATGAATTTCTGTTGCTGGCCGCCGCCCTGGCTGTCATCCCCTGCGCCACCGCCCTGACAGAACGGAGAGCTCTGGAATGGCGAACCGTCCTGGCAGAACGGCGAGTTGTCGCCGAAGAACTGCTGGAAGTTACGCGGCATGCGCGGCGTATTGACGGTCGTGCTACCCTCAACGTTAATACTCACACCGATGGCATCACTTTTTCGAGCATCGGTGCCAGGCTTGGCATCTGCTGCGCGGTTGCTGCCGCCGACGCGGTCTCGGCTGCAGTAGCAGTCAGAGGAGACAGCGCTTAAACCTAAACTCAGAGCCAGTGCACTCATTGCTAATGATGGTTTTTTTCATGTTTCTCAATCTCGATTTACAGGTAACGCAAAATTGCTGTGTAACTCAGATTCGTTTTATACCGCTTAGTTCCGGCGATAAGTTTATGGAAAAGGTAAAAATTTATTGGCCGTCTTTACAAAACTCCGGGTTATTCCACCGCCATCAGCTTGCGATATTCATCCCAGGCATACAAATCCGTCATGCCGCTGATATAGTCCTGGATAAGACGGCAGCGGTAATAATATTCCATCACCGGCCACTGCGGTGACTGGCGATCCAGCTTGCCAATCGCTTCGACATACGCCAGACGGTGTCGGGTAGAAAGTTTTTGATAAAGTCGTGATTCAATGGGAATACGGCGCACGCGCTCGTGTTCTACCAGCTCGCTGAATTCGTCGACCGACAGCTGGAGCAGCGGAGCATAAATTTCCAGTAACCCACTGATCACCCTATATCCCTGCAGCTCTAACTGTTCGACATCCGGATGGCTGAATACATGCCGCATCGCCACATGTTTATAAAGCTCGAGGAGCTGGCTGAAACTGCTGTCATCTTCCAGCAGGGCGTGGTTGAATTCTCCGTTGAAAATCAGCGGCAAATTATCAATAAAGCGTGACGCCGCGTACGGCACCAGCTTATTTAATGTATTGACCCGCAAATACATAAAGAACTGGTCTTCCGTACTGCGGCTTAATGTATTTGAGCGTGATTTTTCCCAGGCATTTTCGACAACCTGCGCAAACAGCGAGCCTTTTTCATGGGTGCCCCAGGCCGTATAAAGATGCTGATAAAGCTCCTCGACGCTGAAAATTCTTTTCTCAACGGCGTCTTCCAGATCGGCCACGCAATAGGAAATATCATCGGCGGCTTCCATAATCCAGGTCAATGGAAAACGGCCGTTTGGCGTCAATGAAAGTTCTTTACGTAACCGTTCAATATAAGCCTCTTCGGAAAGATAATAGCCCGGTTTTTTCATTAAATAACTGTGGGACGCGGGCGTCTCCCCCATCCACCACGCGGGGCGCGTATATTTAAGAATGCAGCCGACCTGCGCCCAGGTCAGGTTCATACGCATCAGGGAATGCACCAGCCGGATCCCCTGCGCGTTACCCTCAAAGTGACAGAGGTCCTGGCGCACCTTGCGGCGCAGATCGTTCAGCCCCTCTTCACCTTCACGCAGGCGTAAATCGCGTACGATGCAGCGGTCGTCGCTCAGCGGCTGGCTTACCGCATCCGAAGGGTAAAGCCGTTGCTTAAACCAGTCATTGATAGCCGCCTCTCCAAAGTGACCGAAAGGCGGGTTGCCGATGTCATGCATCAGGCAGGCCATCTCAACGATGCTCTCAAAAGGCCCCGTCAGCTCGTCCAGACCATAGGTTTCCAGTAAGCGCTGCTCTTTGAGACGGCTTAAAATCTCTTTGGCGATGTAGCGCCCGACCTGCTGCACCTCCATGGAGTGGGTTAAGCGCGTGCGCACCGCGGCGTTACGCTCCAGCGGAAAGACCTGGGTCTTTTGCTGCAGACGGCGGATGGCGGGCGAGTTAATGATCCGCCCGCGATCGCTTTCGAAGATACGCAGGATCTCATGTTCGCTCTTGTCGCCCTGCGGCGAACGGAAACGTCGGTGCCAGTTAATTTTGGTGCGAAAATCGATTGGTGACATGTGCTCCCCCGCGTGAGAATGCGTTTCCCCTTAACCGCATGATAGACTATGCATCTTAACAAGGCACATCGCGAGTAAATCTATGAAAATCGGCATTATTGGTGCAATGGAAGAAGAAGTTACGCTTCTGCGTGACAAAATTGAGAACCGTCAGACCCTCTCTCTGGGAGGTTGTGAGATCTATACCGGTCAGCTAAACGGTGTTGACGTGGCTCTGCTGAAATCAGGCATCGGTAAAGTCGCTGCGGCGCTGGGTGCCACCCTGCTGCTTGAGCGCTGCAAGCCGGACGTGATCGTGAATACCGGCTCTGCGGGCGGCCTGGCGCCGACGCTGAAAGTGGGTGACATCGTTGTTTCCGACGAAGCGCGCTATCACGATGCGGATGTCACCGCGTTCGGCTACGAGTACGGCCAGCTTCCGGGCTGCCCGGCAGGGTTTAAAGCGGACGACAAACTGATTGCGGCGGCAGAGACCTGCATTGCGGAGCTCAACCTCAACGCGGTACGAGGTCTGATTGTCAGCGGTGATGCGTTCATCAACGGCTCCGTCGGTCTGGCGAAAATCCGTCATAACTTCCCTCAGGCGGTGGCCGTTGAGATGGAAGCGACCGCGATCGCGCACGTTTGCCATAATTTCAACGTACCGTTTGTAGTGGTTCGCGCCATCTCTGACGTGGCAGATCAGCAGTCCCACATCAGCTTCGACGAGTTCCTGACCGTTGCAGCAAAACAGTCCACCGTGATGGTGGAACGCCTGGTGCAGAACCTGGCACGTGGCTAAACATCCCCTCAGGGCGCTGGCCGCCCTGCTTCTGCTCGCACCGGCGTGGCTTTTTGCCGCGCCGCGTGTGATTACCCTCTCTCCCGCCAATACCGAACTGGCGTTTGCCGCCGGGATCACGCCCGTTGGCGTGAGCAGCTTTTCGGATTATCCCCCACAGGCTGCGGGCATTGAACAGGTGGCGACCTGGCAAGGGATGAACCTTGAGCGCATCGTGGCGCTGAAACCGGATCTCGTGCTGGCCTGGCGCGGCGGCAACGCCGAGCGGCAGGTTAACCAGCTTACCTCCCTTGGCATCAAGGTCATGTGGATTGATGCCGTCAGCATTGAGCAGGTCGCTCAGGCGCTACAGGCCCTGGCACCCTATAGCCCTACGCCCAAAAAAGCCGAGGCTGCAGCGAAACAGATGCTCAGCGACTATGCCGCGCTGAAATCCCGATACGATACCCCTGTTAAAAAGCGCATCTTCCTGCAGTTTGGCAGCCAGCCGCTGTTCACCACCGGTAAAGGGTCGATTCAGAATCAGGTACTGGAAGTCTGTGGCGGTGAAAACATCTTTGCAGCCAGCCGGGTACCGTGGCCTCAGGTAAGCCGTGAGCAGGTTCTGGCGCGCCAGCCACAGGCCATCGTGGTGGTCGGAAATGCGAGCGAAATTCCCAAAATCGAGCAATTCTGGCAAAAGCAGCTAAAAATACCGGTAATACCCCTCAACAGCGACTGGTTTGAACGCGCCAGCCCGCGTATTATCCTCGCCGCAAAACAGCTCTGTGCCGCGCTGGCAGAGAGTCACTAACATAAGACCCTTTTCGAGGATTTAACGATGCTCGTTTATTGGCTGGATATTCTTGGCACAGCCGTTTTTGCTATCTCCGGCGTCCTGCTCGCCGGAAAACTACGCATGGATCCGTTTGGCGTGCTGGTGCTGGGCGTGGTGACCGCCGTGGGCGGCGGGACCATCCGCGATATGGCGCTGGCCAATGGCCCGGTGTTTTGGGTGAAAGATCCAACCGACCTGGTGGTCGCGATGGTCACCTGCCTGTTAACCATTGTGCTGGTTCGCCAGCCCCGACGATTACCAAAATGGATATTGCCGGTACTGGATGCCGTCGGTCTGGCCGTGTTTGTCGGTATTGGCGTCAATAAGGCGTTTAATGCGGGCACCGGTCCGATGGTGGCGATCTGCATGGGCGTATTAACCGGCGTGGGCGGCGGGATCATTCGCGACATTCTGGCACGTGAGGTGCCGATGATCCTGCGTACTGAAATTTACGCAACGGCCTGTATTGCGGGCGGCATTGTCCACGCGACCGCGTATTACACCTTTGCCATTCCGCTGGAAAACGCCGCGATGCTGGGGATGATCGTGACGCTGGCGATACGTTTAGCGGCGATACGCTGGCACCTGAAGCTGCCGACGTTTGCGCTGGATGAAACTTCAAGATAGGCGTCGTTTATAAGCCCGGTGGCGCTTCGCTTACCGGGCCTACAATCCGCATTCAGGCTTAAATGCTGAACGAAGACCCACACCCGCAGGTGCTTGTTGCATTCGGGTTGGTCACCACAAAGCGTGAACCTTCCAGACCTTCGGTGTAGTCGACCGAACCACCTACCAGATACTGCAGGCTCATCGGGTCAACCACCAGCGCGACGCCTGTTTCTCAATGGTCATATCGCCATCGTTAACCTGATCGTCAAAAGTAAAACCGTACTGGAAGCCGCTGCAGCCGCCACCGGTAATATAGACACGCAGTTTCAGATCCGGATTGTCTTCGTCGGCAATCAGGGTTTTCACTTTGTTGGCTGCTGCTTCGGTAAATTCCAGCGGCACAGCTACGTCATCACTCATCTTATGCTCCCATGAATACTGCTATTGGGTAAAATTCACCCAATTCTTTTCGTCATTATCTAATACCCTGGTAATTCATTCAAGTATTCTGCGCGGCGGCCCGCTCCGCCTCTTGTTTTGCCAGGGTACGCGCGAGGATGGTGGAGTATAGCGGTTTTCCACCCAGGAACTGGGCTAATAGTGTCGCCCCGAGACAGGTAATGATCATTGGCAAAATGAGCTGGTAATTGT
>OIEO01000133.1_pt1 | contig 12692 bp, 13 predicted proteins | sample 1581851 | NCBI WGS metagenome assembly OIEO01 (sample SAMN03281010, study PRJEB24777) | human gut metagenome | isolation source: fecal sample PR157 from 1 month old male Malay infant, caesarean delivered... | reverse complement strand
TACCTTCATACTGCGGCGCGGTTTCGAACTCGGTTTTACCGGTCTCTTCACGCCAGGTCAGCAGTTTTTTGTCGTCGTTCGCCCAGTCAGCCATCATGCCGGAAGAGAATTCGCCGGAGATGATGTCGTCCATATGTTTCTGGAACAGCGGCGCCATGATCTCTTTCAGCTGTTCTGACAGCGCGTAAGCACGCAGTTTTGCCGGGTTGGACAGACGGTCCATCATCAGCGTAATACCGCCCTGCTTCAGCGCTTCGGTGATGGTTTCCCAACCGAACTGAATCAGTTTTCCGCGTATGCCGGGTCGGTGCCCTCTTCAACCAGCTTATCGAAGCACAGCAGAGAACCCGCCTGCAGCATGCCGCACAGAATGGTCTGCTCGCCCATCAGGTCGGATTTCACTTCGGCAACGAAGGACGATTCCAGCACGCCCGCACGGTGGCCGCCGGTCGCCGCTGCCCACGCCTTGGCAATCGCCATGCCTTCGCCTTTCGGATCGTTTTCCGGGTGAACCGCGATCAGCGTCGGCACGCCGAAGCCGCGTTTGTACTCTTCACGAACTTCGGTACCCGGGCACTTCGGCGCCACCATCACCACGGTGATGTCTTTGCGGATCTGCTCGCCCACTTCAACGATGTTAAAGCCGTGGGAGTAACCCAGCGCGGCACCGTCTTTCATCAGCGGCTGAACGGAACGCACTACGTCAGAGTGCTGCTTGTCCGGGGTCAGGTTAACCACCAGATCCGCCTGCGGGATCAGCTCTTCATAGGTACCCACTTTGAAGCCGTTTTCGGTCGCTTTACGCCATGAAGCGCGCTTCTCGGCAATCGCTTCTTTGCGCAGGGCGTAGGAGATATCCAGACCGGAGTCACGCATGTTCAGGCCCTGGTTCAGACCCTGTGCGCCACAGCCGACGATGACCACTTTTTTACCCTGAAGGTAGCTCGCGCCATCGGCAAATTCATCGCGCGCCATGAAGCGGCATTTGCCCAGCTGCGCCAGCTGCTGGCGCAAGTTCAGTGTATTAAAGTAGTTAGCCATGGGTGATACCTCGTGATGTTGTGTGTCTTATTGTTCGGTTCGCGTTTCAGCGAGAATGTACCCACATTACAACAGGAAATTTATTGCGGAAATTGATATATTCACAACGTCACATTGCAATTTATGCAATGTAAAAAGAGGGAGTGGAATCGGTGGATTTACGCGATCTGAAAATGTTCCTGCACCTGGCGGAAAGCCGTCACTTTGGCCGCAGCGCCCGGGCGATGCACGTCAGCCCCTCCACGCTTTCGCGCCAGATCCAGCGCCTTGAGGAAGACCTCGGCCAGCCGCTGTTCGTGCGCGATAACCGCACCGTCACCCTCACGGAAGCGGGCGAAGAGCTGCGTATTTTTGCCCAGCAGACGCTGTTGCAGTACCAGCAGCTGCGGCACTCTATCGATCAGCAGGGGCCGTCACTCTCCGGTGAGCTGCATATTTTCTGCTCCGTGACCGCCGCCTACAGCCATCTGCCGCCCATCCTTGACCGCTTTCGCGCGGCGCATCCGTCGGTTGAAATTAAGCTCACTACCGGCGACGCTGCCGACGCGATGGAAAAAGTGGTGACAGGCGAAGCGGATCTCGCCATTGCCGGGAAGCCTGAAACCCTGCCGGGCGCGGTAGCGTTCTCGATGCTGGAAAATCTGGCGGTGGTGTTGATTGCCCCGGCGCTGCCCTGCCCGGTGCGTAACCAGGTATCGGTGGAAAAACCGGACTGGTCCACGGTGCCGTTTATCATGGCCGATCAGGGACCGGTGCGTCGCCGTATAGAGCTGTGGTTCCGCCGTCAGAAAATCAGCAACCCGTCGATTTACGCCACCGTCAGCGGCCATGAGGCGATGGTGTCGATGGTGGCACTCGGCTGCGGCGTGGCGCTACTGCCGGAAGTGGTGCTGGAAAACAGCCCGGAGCCGGTGCGCAATCGCGTGATGATTTTAGAGCGCAGCGACGAGAAAACGCCGTTTGAGCTTGGCGTGTGCGCACAAAAAAAGCGGCTGTACGAGCCGCTTATTGATGCGTTCTGGACGATACTGCCGAACCACTAAAGCCGGCTGGCGCTGCGCTTACCCGGCCTACATGCCGCTCAGCCCTTAGCCTGCCAGGAAGAAGCGGAACGCCGGGTTGTGGGTTTCATCGTGACACTCATAGCCCAGCTCGTTGAGCCGCGTTTCGAAATCCGGCTCGTGCTCGCCCAGTTCAAACGCCGCCAGCACGCGGCCGTAGTCGGTGCCGTGGCTGCGGTAGTGGAACAGAGAGATGTTCCAGTGCGTGCCCAGCGTGTGCAGAAACTTGAGCAACGCGCCCGGCGATTCCGGGAACTCAAAGCTGAACAGGCGTTCCCTGAGCGGCTTGGAAGGACGGCCGCCGACCATGTAACGCACGTGCAGCTTCGCCATCTCGTCGTCGGAGAGATCGACCACGCTATAGCCGCCCTCATGCAGCAGGTTGAGGATCTCTTTGCGCTCCTCCACGCCGCGGCTCAGACGCACGCCGACAAAAATGCAGGCGTCTTTGGCATCGGCAAAACGGTAGTTAAACTCCGTCACCGAACGACCGCCCAGCAGCTGACAGAACTTCAGGAAGCTGCCCTTCTCTTCCGGAATAGTCACCGCCAGCAGCGCTTCACGCTGTTCGCCCAGCTCGCAGCGCTCGGACACATAGCGAAGACCGTGGAAGTTCACGTTGGCACCGGAAAGCACATGCGCCAGACGCTCGCCGCGGATGTTGTGCTGCGCGATGTATTTTTTCATGCCCGCCAGCGCCAGCGCGCCGGACGGTTCCGCCACCGCACGCACGTCTTCGAACAGATCTTTCATCGCCGCGCAGATAGCGTCGCTGTCGACGGTGACGATATCGTCGAGATATTCCCGGCACAGGCGGAAGGTTTCGTCGCCAATGCGCTTCACCGCCACGCCCTCGGCAAACAGCCCGACGCGCGGCAGGTCGACCGGATGCCCAGCATCCAGCGCCGCTTTCAGGCAGGCGGAGTCTTCCGCTTCCACGGCAATGACTTTGATCTGCGGCATCAGCTGTTTGATCAGCACCGCCACGCCTGCGGCTAAACCGCCGCCGCCCACCGGGACAAAGACGCGGTCGAGATGGGCATCCTGCTGCAGCAGCTCCAGCGCCAGCGTGCCCTGCCCGGCAATCACCATCGGGTGGTCGAACGGCGGCACCCAGGTGAACCCCTGCTGCTGCGCCAGTTCAATCGCTTTGGCTTTGCTTCGTCAAAGTTGGCCCCGTGGAGCAAGACTTCGCCGCCGAAACCGCGCACCGCGTCGACCTTGATATCGGCGGTAGCAACCGGCATCACGATCAGCGCTTTCAGCCCCAGACGGGCAGACGAGAACGCCACGCCCTGCGCGTGGTTGCCCGCCGAGGCGGTAATCACCCCGCGCGCTTTCTGCTCGTCGGTCAGCCCGGCCATCATCGCGTAGGCACCGCGCAGCTTGAAGCTGTGCACCGGCTGGCGGTCTTCGCGCTTCACCAGGATGACGTTGTCGAGGCGCGAAGAGAGTTTTTCCATTTTCTGCAGGGGAGTGACCTGCACGGCTTCATAGACCGGCGCGCGAAGCACCGCCCTGAGATATTCCGCCCCCTCAGGGGCGGCGGATAAGGGTTGCGACTCGGCCATCGTTAGCCCCCAAGTTTCGATTTATCGCGCACCGCGCCTTTATCTGCACTGGTGGCAAGGCTCGCGTAGGCGCGCAGGGCGAAGGAAACTTCACGCTGGCGGTCTTTCGGCGTCCAGGCTTTATCGCCGCGCGCTTCCTGCGCTTCACGACGGGCCGCGATCTCCTGGTCGCTCAGCTTGAGCTGAATGCCGCGATTCGGAATGTCGATTTCGATCATGTCGCCGTCTTCGATGATGGCGATGTTGCCGCCGCTTGCCGCTTCCGGCGAGACGTGGCCGATAGAGAGGCCGGAGGTGCCGCCGGAGAAACGACCGTCGGTGATCAGCGCACAGGCTTTACCGAGGCCCATCGATTTCAGGAAGGTGGTCGGGTAGAGCATCTCCTGCATGCCCGGCCCGCCTTTTGGCCCTTCGTAGCGAATGACCACCACGTCGCCTTCCACCACTTTGCCGCCGAGGATGGCGTCTACCGCTTCATCCTGGCTTTCGTACACCTTCGCCGGACCGGTGAATTTCAGGATACTGTCGTCCACGCCAGCGGTTTTCACGATGCAGCCATTTTCCGCAAAGTTACCGTACAGCACGGCCAGGCCGCCGTCTTTGCTATAGGCATGCTCCAGCGAGCGGATGCAGCCTTCGGCGCGGTCGTCATCCAGGGTATCCCAGCGGCAGTCCTGCGAGAACGCCTGGGTAGTACGAATACCAGCAGGGCCCGCGCGGAACATCTTTTTCACCGCGTCGTCTTTGGTCAGCATCACGTCGTACTGGTTCAGCGACTCAGGCAGCGACAGGCCAAGCACGTTTTTCACGTCACGGTTCAGCAGCCCGGCGCGATCCAGCTCGCCGAGGATACCGATGACGCCACCCGCGCGATGCACGTCTTCCATATGGTACTTCTGGGTACTTGGCGCGACCTTACACAGCTGCGGCACTTTACGGGAGAGCCTGTCGATGTCGCTCATGGTGAAGTCGATTTCGGCTTCCTGCGCGGCGGCCAGCAGGTGCAGAACGGTGTTGGTGGAACCGCCCATGGCGATGTCCAGGGTCATGGCGTTCTCGAACGCCGCTTTGCTGGCGATGCTGCGCGGCAGCGCGCTGGCGTCGTCCTGCTCGTAGTAGCGTTTAGTCAGCTCAACGATGCGTTTACCGGCGTTGAGGAACAGCTGCTTACGGTCGGCATGGGTCGCCAGCAGCGAGCCGTTGCCCGGCTGAGACAGACCCAGCGCTTCGGTCAGGCAGTTCATGGAGTTCGCCGTGAACATACCGGAACAGGAGCCGCAGGTCGGGCACGCGGAGCGCTCCACCTGGTCACTCTGCTCGTCAGAGACTTTCGGGTCCGCGCCCTGAATCATCGCATCGACCAGGTCGAGCTTGATGATTTTGTCGGAGAGCTTGGTTTTCCCCGCTTCCATCGGGCCACCGGAGACGAAGATCACCGGAATGTTCAGGCGCAGGGAGGCCATCAGCATCCCCGGGGTGATTTTGTCGCAGTTGGAGATACAGACCATCGCATCGGCGCAGTGGGCGTTAACCATGTACTCTACCGAGTCGGCGATCAGCTCGCGCGACGGGAGTGAATAGAGCATGCCCCCGTGGCCCATCGCGATACCGTCATCCACCGCAATGGTGTTGAACTCTTTCGCCACGCCGCCGGAGGCTTCGATTTGCTCGGCAACCAGCTTACCGAGATCGCGCAGGTGCACGTGGCCCGGTACGAACTGGGTGAAGGAGTTCACCACGGCGATAATTGGCTTGCCGAAATCGGCGTCGGTCATTCCGGTGGCGCGCCACAGTGCGCGGGCACCGGCCATGTTACGGCCGTGGGTGGTGGTGGCTGAACGATACTTAGGCATGCTTTATTTACTCCCGTCTGACTATGTAATGGGACGGTGCGTGCCGTCCCAAATTTATATTTAGTGATTAACCTGATCCAACCAGCCGTATTTATCTTCTGTCTCGCCGGTGAAGAGGCCAAAGAACGCTTGCTGAATGCGTTTGGTCACCGGGCCACAGCGGCCTTCGCCCACCTGAATGCCGTCTACGCTGCGTACCGGGGTGATTTCAGCCGCGGTACCGGACATAAATACTTCATCGGCCAGATAGAGGGATTCGCGGGACAGCACCTGCTCGCGCACTTCGATACCGAGGTCTTTCGCCAGCTTGATGATGGCGTCACGGGTGATGCCCGGCAGCGCGGACGAGGTGAATGGCGGCGTAAACAGAATGCCGTCTTTCACTTCAAACAGGTTTTCACCTGCGCCTTCGGAGATGTAGCCATTCACGTCGAGCGCGATACCTTCCTGGTAGCCGTGACGGCGCGCTTCGCTGCCGACCAGCAGGGAAGAAAGGTAGTTACCGCCCGCTTTCGCCGCGGTCGGGATGGTGTTGGGTGCAACGCGATTCCAGGAAGAGACCATTGCGTCGATCCCCTGCTCAAGGGCTTCAGCACCCAGGTAGGCACCCCATGGGAACGCGGCAATGATCACATCGGTGTTGTAACCGGCTGGCGGGTTCACGCCCATGCCGACGTCGCCCACGAAGACCAGCGGACGAATATAGGCGCTAGTCAGGTTGTTCTTACGGATCACGTCGCGGCAGGCTTCCATCAGCTCGTCAACGCTCTGAGAAACCGGGAAACGATAGATTTTGGCGGAGTCATGCAGACGCTGCATATGTTCGCGATGGCGGAACACCACTGGCCCTTTGTGAGAATCGTAGCAGCGGATGCCTTCAAACACGGAGGTACCGTAATGCAGCGCGTGGGACATCACGTGGACCTTCGCGTCCTCCCAGCGAACCATCTCACCGTTGAACCAAATGTAATCAGCCTTTTTTTGTCGTCATTTTTTCGTCCTGTCACGCTTAAGCGCGGATTTGTTGTGATGTGGTTGTGCTCTGGCAGATGGCAACATGGGCAACGTCTACCAGCTTTGATAACTGACTAAACAGTAAGTCGACCGGCCGCGGGCTGGCAACGGTTAATTCGATACTGATGTTTTGCGCGTCGGTGGCCGTCTCCATATTCATAGAGCAAATCTGAAAACCACGATGACGCACCACGCGCAAAACGCGTTCTAATGTTTCCGGGTTGAAGCGAGCCTGCACGGCGACCTGATGTTGCATCATGATAACTTCTCCAGCATTTGTGAGTTACTGGCACCGGGCGGTACCAACGGCCAGACGTTCTCAAGCTCGTCGATTGAGACATGAAGCAGGTATGGCCCTTCGCTTGACAGCATGGTGTCGAGTGCCGCTTCAACCTGGTCTTTACGGGTGATGTGCTGACCAGGAATGCCGAAGGCGCTGGCCAGGGTGAGGAAATCGGGGTTATCGGTCAGGGTGGTTTCACTGTAACGTTCCTGGAAGAACAGCTGTTGCCACTGGCGAACCATCCCTAAACGCTGGTTATCGAGCAACACGATCTTCAGCGGTAACTGCTTGCGCTTCACGGTGCCGAGCTCCTGAACGTTCATCATGAAGGAGCCGTCACCGGAGATACAGATAACGGTATCGTTCGGGCGGGCAACCTGTGCGCCAACCGCGGCTGGCAGACCGAAGCCCATCGTCCCTAACCCGCTGGAAGTGATGAAGTTTTCCGGGCGGGTATAGGTCATGTGCTGGGCCGACCACATTTGGTGCTGGCCGACATCGGTCGTCACCACGCTGTCGGCGGGCTTACGGTCGGACAACTGCTTCAACAGCAGCGGCGCGTAGATTGCCTCGCCGGGATGATCGTAACGCCAGGCGTGCTCGGCGCGCATGTCTGCGGTGTGCTGACGCCACGCGTTGATATCCAGCGGCTGCTGCAATGCCGGTAATAGCGCGTTGAGATCGCCCTGCAGCGCGACGTGCGCCTGACGCAGCTTGTTCATTTCTGCCGGATCGATATCCATATGGATAACTTTGGCGTTCGGCGCAAAGGTATTCAGCTTACCGGTGACGCGGTCGTCAAAACGGGCGCCTACGGCGATGAGCAGATCGCACGCCTGCACCGCCAGGTTTGCCGCTTTGGTGCCGTGCATCCCCCAGCATGCCCAGATAGTAGGGGTAATCGGCATCTACCGCACCCAACCCTTTCAGCGTGCAGGTGGCAGGCATTTGCGTTGCCGCGATAAATTCGCGCAGGGCAGGAACCGCCTGCGCCATACCTACGCCACCACCAACGTACAGCATCGGCTGTTTCGCCTGCGCCAGCATCTGACGGGCCTCTTCGACTTCCGCATGCGGAAACGCGTCGTCGTTTCCAACGGTGGAGAAGTGCGGCTCCAGTTCGCCGTGTGCGACCTGGATATCTTTCGGGATATCGACCAGAACCGGACCAGGGCGACCGGAGCTGGCAACCTCGAATGCTTCTGCCATTACGCGCGGCAGCTCTTCCAGAGACTGAACGAGAAAACTGTGTTTGGTGCAGGCCAGCGATAAACCGAGTACATCGACTTCCTGGAACGCGTCGGTGCCGATGAACGGAGAGGCAACCTGTCCCGTGATGGCAACAACGGGAACGGAATCCAGCAGCGCGTCTGCCAGACCGGTGATGAGGTTCGTTGCGCCCGGACCTGAGGTCGCCATACAGACACCGGTTTTACCGGTGGCACGGGCATAACCGATGGCGGCCATCGCTGCGCCCTGCTCGTGTCGACACAACAGGTGCTCCACGCCGCCGTCATACAGTGCATCGTAAATCGGCATAATTGCGCCACCCGGATAACCGAATACTGTCTCGACTCCCTGCGCGCGCAACGCATGTACTACCCACTGTGCCCCATTCATAGTTAGTTCCCCGTCATAAATCGGGAGAAACAGAATTTTGTGCTACTTGTCATTCTCTGCTCCTCATTTACGTTTTTTAGTCATAAAAAAACCCCCGGACCTTTCGGTGCGGGGGTCTTAGTTCGTTAAGGCTTGATTTCTAAGCCTTTCCTCGTCCAAGTGCAGCCCCGCACGGTGGGATAATAATCACCACCACGCTAATCACGACCAGGCTAATCACTCGTAGAAGGGCTGTCATTTTCAGTTCTTTTTGCATCTTGTTCGAAGGAATACCTAAAGAGTTATCACAGTTTTTAAATCAAACACAAGATTTATTTATGACGGATTTGGTTAGCCCGCGAATCATATTTCTTAAAATCGTTGTTTTATATACGGAAATTAGAAAATGAATATTTTTCACTTTTTTACTCCTCCGCTAACCGTCAAAACGGGTTTTTTTCGCTCTGCGAGGAGGGTTCCACGATTGTGCAATAGTTTCATTGTGCTTTTAAAATCCCTGAACAGGCAGCGTAAATTCGCTAAATAGCGCTAAACAGGCATAACGCGTACTGGCATAGTCACACCAGGAGGTAGTGCAAATGTCACTGTCAGTTGTTTATACGCGTGCGGCTCTCGGGGTAAAGGCACCGCTTGTTTCCGTAGAGGTTCATTTGAGTAATGGGCTGCCCGGACTCACGCTTGTCGGGTTACCTGAAACGACGGTTAAAGAGGCCAGGGATCGCGTTCGCAGCGCAATAATAAATAGCGGTTATACCTTCCCCGCGAAGAAGATCACCATCAACCTTGCCCCCGCCGATCTGCCCAAAGAGGGCGGGCGATACGATTTACCTATCGCAATTGCGCTTCTCGCGGCTTCTGAGCAGCTTACTACGACCAGGCTAGGCTCGTACGAGTTCGTGGGTGAACTCGCGCTCACAGGCGCATTGAGAGGCGTTCCCGGTGCGATATCGGGAGCGCTGGAAGCCATTCGTGCAGGGCGGCAAATCATTGTCGCCAATGAAAACGCATCAGAGTGAGTCTTATTGCCGAAAAGGGGTGTCTTATCGCCGGGCATCTTCAGGAAGTGTGTGCCTGGTGGAAGGCCGACATGAACTGTCCGAGCCGGAGGAGTGCGACGAGGCTATAGCAGATGCGCCAGAAGATCTCAGTGAGATCATGGGACAGGAGCAAGGTAAACGGGCGCTGGAGATTACGGCTGCAGGTGGACACAATCTCCTGCTGATTGGCCCGCCTGGTACAGGTAAAACGATGCTGGCGAGCAGGCTGAGCGGGTTGCTCCCGCCGCTCAATAACCATGAAGCGCTGGAAAGCGCTGCCATATATAGCCTCATCAGTTCGGCATCGTTGCAAAAACAGTGGCGCCGTCGCCCTTTTCGTTCCCCACATCATAGCGCTTCACTGACGGCAATGGTCGGCGGTGGGTCTATCCCCGGACCGGGTGAGATTTCACTGGCACACAATGGCATTCTGTTTCTTGATGAGTTGCCTGAGTTTGAGCGTCGCGTGCTGGATGCACTGAGAGAACCTATTGAATCTGGTGAAATACATATCTCGCGCACGCGGGCCAAAATAAGCTATCCTGCGCAATTTCAACTGGTCGCTGCGATGAACCCCAGCCCCACGGGGCATTATCAGGGCAACCATAACCGCTGTACGCCAGAGCAGACGCTGCGCTATCTGGGAAAGCTTTCCGGCCCATTCCTCGACCGTTTCGATTTGTCTCTCGAATCCCCCTTCCGCCGCCGGGCCTGCTCAGGCAGACGGGCATAACGGGTGAGAGCTCAGCAAAGTGCGCGAGCGGGTGATCGCTGCCCAGGCACGACAATACACCCGCCAAAACAGGCTGAATGCTCGGCTTGATAATGCCGGGATCCGGCAGTTTTGTTCGCTTAATAGTGAAGATGCAGGATGGCTTGAGGAGACGTTGACGCGCTTTGGGCTGTCTATACGTGCGTGGCAACGTTTGCTAAAAGTGGCCAGAACCATTGCTGACGTGGAGGGATGTACTGACATTGAGAGGAAACACTTGCAGGAGGCGCTGAGTTACCGCGCAATCGATCGTTTGCTGCTGCACCTGCAGAAGTTGCTGGCATAAAAAAAGGGGCCGTAGCCCCTTCTTATCATCTTAGTCATCAGACTCGGTGTAGTCTTCTGCACCTTCCATCTGCGGCTTACCGCCAGACAGCGTATGGAAGCGCTTTGGACGCTTAATGCGTGCCATATACTTGATCCATACACGTTCCGCTTCAGACTGCGGCTCACGCTCACCACGGCAAACGGAAACAAACTGTTTTTCGTCTTCGGTAGCAGGCTCACGCTTGCCCAGATCCAGCTCGTTAAAGGCATAACCATGGCGCTCAAGCAGTTGAGCTTCTTTGATGGTGAAATCGCCGTGACGAGAGAACCCGCGCGGATAATGTTTATTGTCGAAAAAACGATTAGTCGTCGTAAAGCTTTCCGCCATCCTACACGCTCCTAATTCTTTGGCCGAGCTATTTATGGCGCGGAGTATTAGTTACGCTTGACAGAGTGTAAAACAAAACATTTAAATCATAACGACAAATAATTTTGCGGAGAAAGATGTGGATACGGAATTGCTTAAAACTTTCCTTGAAGTGAGCAGAACACGCCACTTTGGGCGAGCAGCTGAAGCCCTTTACCTGACGCAGTCAGCAGTCAGTTTTCGTATTCGACAGCTGGAAAATCAACTGGGGGTGAATCTTTTTACCCGCCATCGCAACAATATCCGCCTCACGCCCGCCGGCGAAAAACTACTGCCGTACGCAGAAACGCTGATGAATACCTGGCAGGCGGCACGCAAAGAGGTTGCACATACTTCGAGGCATAATGAGTTCTCGATAGGGGCCAGCGCTTCCCTGTGGGAATGTATGCTAAGTCAGTGGCTTACCCGGCTTTATCAATCTCATAGCCACCTGCAATTTGAAGCCAGGATTGCGCAACGGCAGTCGCTGGTTAAGCAACTTCATGAGCGCCAGCTTGATCTTCTTATCACAACCGAAGCCCCCAAGATGGACGAATTTAGCAGCCAGATTGTGGGCCAGTTTGGCCTGGCGCTTTATGCCTCTGAACCTTCGATGATGAAGGCAGACCTGACCTATTTGCGCCTGGAATGGGGGCCTGATTTTCAGCAGCATGAGACGGGCTTGATTGCACCTGATGACGTCCCACAGTTAACGACCAGCTCTGCAGAGATCGCCTGTCAGCAACTGCCCTTGCTGAGAGGTTGTACTTGGTTACCTGTTCGCTGGGCAGACACTAAAGCTGGGCTGCATACCGTAATGGATTCCACCACGCTTACCAGACCGCTGTATGCGATTTGGCTGCAAAACAGTGATAAGCAGTCGCAGATAAAAGATCTGTTAAAAATCAATGTAATGGATTAATACATCAGCCAGCAGGAATGCTGGCTGAATAGTAAGAAGAGGCGTTTTACAGTCTTTCAGGCAAAAAAAATCCTTTGCCGAAGCAAAGGATTCTATATGGCAGGGGCGGAGAGACTCGAACTCGCGACACCCGGTTTTGGAGACCGGTGCTCTACCAACTGAGCTACGCCCCTAAAGTTTTTTGCCATTAAGCCTGCCAGTAAGGCAGGCTTAATGTCTTAATAAGTGGCGGAACGGACGGGACTCGAACCCGCGACCCCCTGCGTGACAGGCAGGTATTCTAACCGACTGAACTACCGCTCCACCGAAGACTGCTTGTAACCACCGGATTAATGCACCGGCTTACTACTAAATTTGATGCCTGGCAGTTCCCTACTCTCACATGGGGAGACCCCACACTACCATCGGCGCTACGGCGTTTCACTTCTGAGTTCGGCATGGGGTCAGGTGGGACCACCGCGCTAAAGCCGCCAGGCAAATTCTGTTAAATCTGTATCAAAGCTGAAATTTGATTATCTGTCTCTTCGCCAAAACATCTTCGGCGTTGTAAGGTTAAGCCTCACGGTTCATTAGTATCGGTTAGCTCAACGCATCGCTGCGCTTACACACCCGACCTATCAACGTCGTCGTCTTCAACGTTCCTTCAGGAGACTTAAAGTCTCAGGGAGAACTCATCTCGGGGCAAGTTTCGTGCTTAGATGCTTTCAGCACTTATCTTTTCCGCATTTAGCTACCGGGCAGTGCCATTGGCATGACAACCCGAACACCAGTGATGCGTCCACTCCGGTCCTCTCGTACTAGGAGCAGCCCCCCTCAATTCTCCAGCGCCCACGGCAGATAGGGAC
>OIEO01000132.1_pt1 | contig 12978 bp, 13 predicted proteins | sample 1581851 | NCBI WGS metagenome assembly OIEO01 (sample SAMN03281010, study PRJEB24777) | human gut metagenome | isolation source: fecal sample PR157 from 1 month old male Malay infant, caesarean delivered... | reverse complement strand
AGACGCTAAACGCCACGATAAAGAGCAGGTGTAAGTCGTGTTCGACATTGGTTTTAGTGAGCTCCTGCTGGTCTTTGTGATTGGCCTGATCGTGCTGGGGCCTCAGCGTCTGCCGGTGGCGGTGAAAACCGTTGCGGGCTGGGTTCGTGCGCTGAGATCGCTGGCATCGACCGTTCAGAATGAACTGGCCCAGGAGCTTAAGCTGCAGGAATTTCAGGAAAGCCTGAAAAAAGGTTGAGAAGGCGAGCATGGATAACCTGACGCCGGAACTGAAAGCGTCAATGGATGAGCTGCGCGAAGCGGCGGAATCCATGAAGCGCTCCTATAGCATCAACGATCCTGAAAAGGCGAGCGATGAAGCGCACACCATCCATAACCCGGTGGTGAAGGGCAGCGAAGAACAGCGTGAGGGCGTCACGCCTGCCAGCGCTGAACATCAGGCTGCTGCGCCTGAACAGACGCCGCAGGAAACCGAAGTGAAAAAACAGGTGCAGCCGGAAAAGCCCGTGGTTAACGCTGCCGAGGCAAAGCCCGCCGCGCCCGTTTCCGAATCATCCCCCTCGTCGAGTGATAAATCGTAAACATGGCTGTAGATGATACTCAACCGCTGATTACGCACCTCATAGAGCTGCGTAAGCGTCTGTTAAACTGCATTATTGCGGTTCTCGTTATTTTTCTATGCCTGGTCTATTTCGCCAACGATATCTACCAGGTGGTTTCTGCGCCGCTGATCAAGCAGATGCCGCTGGGCGCAACGATGATTGCAACCGACGTTGCTTCTCCGTTCTTTACCCCCATCAAGCTGACCTTTTGGGTATCGTTGATTGCCTCTGCGCCCGTCATTCTGTACCAGGTGTGGGCCTTTGTGGCGCCAGCACTGTATAAGCACGAACGCAAGCTGGTCATCCCGCTGCTGGTGTCCAGCTCGCTGCTTTTCTATATCGGCATGGCGTTTGCCTATTTCGTCGTCTTCCCGCTGGCCTTCGGCTTCCTGACGCATACCGCGCCGGAAGGCGTCCAGGTGTCGACGGATATCGCCAGCTACCTCAGCTTCGTGATGGCGCTGTTTATGGCGTTCGGCGTGGCCTTTGAGGTACCGGTGGCCATCGTGCTGCTCTGCTGGGTAGGGGTCACCACGCCGGATGACCTGCGTAAGAAGCGTCCGTATATCCTGGTCGGCGCATTTGTGGTCGGCATGCTGCTGACCCCGCCGGATGTGTTCTCTCAGACGCTGCTGGCCATACCGATGTACTGCCTGTTTGAGGTTGGCGTCTTCTTCTCACGGTTCTACGTGGGTAAAGGGCGTCGATCGGATGACGAAGACGCTACGTCCGACAAGACCACTGAAGAGTAAAACCAGCCGCCCGTCAGGGCGGTTGTTATATGGGGATTCGCATGTTTGATATCGGACTCAACCTGACCAGCTCGCAGTTTGCGAAAGATCGCGATGAGGTGGTTGCGCGCGCGTTTGCCGCTGGGGTGAAAGGGCTGCTGCTGACGGGCACCAACCTGCATGAGAGCGAGCAGGCGCAGCAGCTGGCGCAACGCTACGAACGCTGTTGGTCTACCGCTGGCGTGCATCCTCACGACAGCAGCCAGTGGACCCCGGAAAGCGGGGAAACCCTGCGCAGGCTGGCGAAGACACCAGAAGTGGTGGCGATTGGCGAATGCGGCCTCGATTTCAACCGTAACTTTTCCACGCCTGAAGAGCAGGAAAAGGCATTCACTGCCCAGCTTGCGCTGGCGGCAGAGCTTGAAATGCCCGTATTTATGCACTGCCGCGACGCGCATGAGCGTTTCCTGACTCTGCTGGATCCGTGGCTCGAGAAACTGCCCGGCGCGGTGCTGCACTGCTTCACCGGCTCACGGCAGGAGGCGCTGGAGTGCCTGGAACGCGGGCTTTATCTGGGCATTACCGGCTGGGTTTGCGACGAGCGCCGCGGGCTTGAGCTTCGGGAGCTGCTACCCGCGATCCCGGCTGACCGGTTGCTCCTTGAAACGGATGCGCCCTATCTGCTCCCGCGCGATATGCAACCCAAACCGGCATCGCGACGCAATGAGCCCGCTTATCTGGGGCACATAGTTGAGCGCGTCGCGACGTGGCGCGGAGAGGATCCGCACTGGCTTTCCGCACAGACGGATGACAACGTGCGTAATCTGTTTGGGATAAACGTTTAAAGTTTGCGGAAGTCGGTGTTTTTAACGCTCTGCAGCACCTGCTTGTTCAGCAGATTAAGCAACAGCATAGAGCGCGCTTCCCCGTCCGGCTCGGCAAAAATCGCCTGCAGGCCTTCGAAAGCCCCTTCGGTAATCACGACGCTATCGCCCGTGTAGGGCGTTTCCGGGTCGGTAAGGTCTTCGGGCTGCTGATAAATCGACAGCTGGTGGATGACCGATGAGGGAACCGTCGCGGGGTGAGCGCCGAAGCGAACAAAATGGCTGACGCCGCGCGTGGCGCTGATGGTGGTGGTGTGGATCACCTCCGGATCGAACTCCACGAACAGGTAGTTCGGGAACAACGGCTCGCTAACGGTTGTGCGCTTCCCGCGCTGCATTTTTTCAAGCGTGATCACGGGCGTCAGGCAATTGACTGACTGACGTTCAAGATGTTCCTGCGCGCGCTGAAGTTGCCCGCGTTTGCAATACAGTAAATACCAGGCCTGCATAATCACTCTTTCCCTTAGTTCGGGGCGCAAGCATATCAAAACCCTGGCGGGATCGCTAAGTTGATTATAATGGGCGAAAATGGGACAGAACGCATAACTTCACGCTAATTTAACAAAATTACAGCATCAAGCAGTCTTACGCCGTATAATGAAGCGCTTACAGAGAGGCCATGATTAACTGCATGAAATACCACGATCTCCGCGACTTCCTGACGCTGCTGGAAAAGCAGGGTGAACTCAAACGTATAACACTTCCTGTTGATCCTTATCTGGAGATGACAGAAATTGCTGACCGCACCCTGCGTGCCGGTGGCCCCGCATTACTGTTTGAAAATCCGAAAGGGTACGCCATGCCGGTGCTGTGCAACCTGTTTGGTACACCGCGTCGCGTCGCACTGGGGATGGGGCAGGAAGACGTCACGGCCCTGCGCGAAGTCGGTAAGCTGCTGGCCTTCCTGAAAGAGCCGGAGCCGCCAAAAGGCTTCCGCGATCTGTTCGACAAGCTGCCGCAGTTTAAGCAGGTGCTAAACATGCCCACCAAACGCCTGCGCGGCGCGCCCTGCCAGCAGAAGGTGCTGGAAGGCGATGCGGTTGATTTGACTAAAATCCCTATCATGCAGTGCTGGCCGGAAGATGCCGCGCCGCTGATCACTTGGGGACTGACCGTCACGCGCGGTCCGCACAAAGAGCGCCAGAATCTTGGTATTTACCGCCAGCAGTTGATTGGCAAGAATAAGCTCATCATGCGCTGGCTGTCGCATCGCGGCGGCGCGCTCGATTTCCAGGAGTGGTGTGCTGCGCGTCCGGGTGAACGTTTCCCGGTGTCTGTCGCGCTGGGCGCCGATCCGGCCACCATTCTCGGGGCCGTCACGCCCGTACCGGATACGCTCTCGGAATATGCCTTTGCAGGCCTGCTGCGCGGAACGAAAACGGAAGTCGTGAAGTGTATCTCAAACGATCTCGAAGTTCCGGCCAGTGCAGAAATTGTGCTGGAAGGTTACATTGAGCAGGGTGAACTGGCGCCAGAAGGCCCTTACGGCGACCACACCGGCTATTACAACGAAGTGGATAACTTCCCGGTGTTTACCGTGACGCACATTACGCAGCGTGAAGATGCGATTTATCACTCCACGTATACCGGGCGTCCACCGGATGAACCGGCAGTATTGGGCGTGGCGCTGAATGAAGTGTTTGTGCCGATCCTGCAAAAGCAGTTCCCGGAAATTGTTGATTTTTTATCTGCCGCCTGAAGGATGCTCGTATCGCCTGGCGGTGGTCACGATGAAGAAGCAGTATCCTGGTCACGCGAAACGCGTGATGATGGGCGTGTGGTCTTTCCTGCGCCAGTTTATGTATACCAAATTTGTTATTGTCTGCGATGATGACGTTAACGCCCGCGACTGGAATGACGTAATCTGGGCCATTACCACGCGAATGGACCCGGCGCGCGATACGGTGTTAGTCGAAAACACGCCGATAGATTACCTGGATTTTGCCTCGCCGGTTTCCGGCCTTGGCTCAAAAATGGGACTGGATGCCACAAATAAATGGCCTGGCGAAACCGATCGTGAATGGGGTCGCCCGATCAAAAAAGATCCTGCTGTGACCGCGCGCATTGATGCGATCTGGGACGAACTGGCCATAATGAATAACGGTAAACCCTGAGCTGACCGTTAAGCCCTATAGACTTCCCGACAGAGAGAGCGAATGACAACCTTAAGCTGTAAAGTGACCTCGGTAGATGCCATCACCGACACCGTATATCGCGTCCGTTTAGTGCCAGAAGCGCCATTCTCTTTCCGCGCGGGTCAGTATCTGATGGTCGTGATGGATGAGCGTGATAAGCGTCCTTTCTCTATGGCCTCAACGCCAGCGGAGCAGGAATTTATTGAGCTTCATATTGGTGCGTCAGAGCTTAACCTGTATGCGATGGCCGTCATGGACCGCATTCTGAAAGAGCGCGAGATAGTGGTGGATATTCCGCACGGCGAGGCATGGTTACGTGATGACGAAGACCGTCCACTGATCCTGATCGCTGGTGGTACAGGCTTCTCCTACGTGCGCTCTATTCTGTTGACCGCCCTGGCGCGTAACCCGGACCGTGATATCACCATCTACTGGGGCGGCCGCGAAGAGAAGCACCTGTATGACCTGTCCGAACTCGAAGCGCTGAGCGTCACCCATCCTAACCTGCGCATTGAGCCGGTGGTTGAGCAGCCGGAAGAGGGCTGGCGCGGGCGTAGCGGTACGGTACTGACGGCAGTGCTGCAGGATCACGGTACGCTGGCGGGGCATGACATCTATATTGCAGGGCGTTTCGAGATGGCGAAAATCGCCCGCGATCTGTTCTGTAACGAACGTGATGCGCGTGAAGACCGCCTGTTTGGCGATGCGTTTGCCTTCATTTAAATAAAAAACCCGCCCCTGACAGGCGGGAAGAACGGCAACTAAACTGTTTCTCTTCACCAGTGACACGACTGGCGGCGAGGTACCTCTCGTAGGCCGGGAAAGCGCAGCGCCTCCCGGCAAAAGCCCGATGGCGCGATGCTTATCGGGCCTACGTTATAGCCTTACACTCTCTCAAACACCGTCGCGATACCCTGACCCAGACCGATACACATCGTTGCCAGACCAAACTGGGCATCTTTGCGTTCCATCAGGTTGATCAGCGTCGTGCTGATACGCGCCCCGGAACAGCCCAGCGGGTGTCCGAGGGCGATCGCGCCGCCGTTGAGGTTAATCTTCTCGTCGATCTGCTCCATCAGCCCCAGATCTTTAATGCACGGCAGGATCTGCGCGGCGAACGCTTCGTTCATCTCAAACAGATCGATGTCGCTGGCGGTTAAGCCCGCTTTTTTCAGCGCCAGCTTTGAAGCCGGAACCGGGCCGTAGCCCATGATCGACGGATCGCAGCCCACGACCGCCATCGAACGCACGCGGGCGCGAGGCGTTAACCCCAGTTCGCGGGCGCGACTTTCGCTCATCACCAGCATCGCGGCGGCGCCGTCGGACAGCGCCGACGAGGTCCCTGCCGTGACCGTACCGGTGACGGGGTCAAACGCCGGACGCAGGGTGGAAAGCGCTTCGACGGTGGTTTCCGGGCGAATGACTTCATCGTAGCTGAACTGCTTCAGAACGCCGTCTGCATCGTGGCCGCCGGTCGGGATGATCTCGTTCTTAAAGGCACCGGACTGCGTGGCGGCCCAGGCGCGAGCGTGAGAGCGCGCGGCAAAGGCATCCTGCATTTCGCGGCTGATGCCGTGCAGGCGGGAGAGCATCTCGGCGGTCAGACCCATCATCCCCGCAGCTTTCGCCACGTTGCGGCTCATCCCCGGGTGGAAATCGACCCCGTGGCTCATCGGGACGTGACCCATGTGCTCGACGCCGCCCACCAGGCAGGACTGCGCATCGCCGGTCATGATCATGCGGGCCGCATCATGCAGCGCCTGCATTGACGAACCGCACAGGCGGTTAACGGTGACGGCCGGAACCGAATGCGGGATCTCCGCCAGCAGCGACGCGTTACGGGCGATGTTGAAGCCCTGCTCCAGGGTCTGCTGCACGCAGCCCCAGTAGATATCGTCCAGCGCAGCCGGATCCAGCGCCGGGTTACGCGCCAGCAGGCTACGCATCAGGTGCGCGGAGAGGTCTTCCGCACGCACGTTACGGAACGCGCCGCCTTTTGAACGGCCCATCGGGGTGCGAATCGCATCAACAATGACAACCTTTTCCATTGTGACTCCTTAAGCCGTTTTCAGCTCGCCAACCGGACGGGCTGGCTCAACTGCGGGATAGTAGGGTTCGTTATGGCGCGCTTTATTACGCAGCCCTTCCGGCACTTCATACAGCGGGCCGAGGTGCTGATACTGCTGGGCCATATCGAGATAGCGGGCGCTGCCGAGCGTGTCCAGCCAGCGGAACGCGCCGCCGTGGAACGGAGGGAAGCCGAGGCCATACACCAGCGCCATGTCGGCTTCTGCCGGGCTGGCGATAATGCCTTCTTCGAGGCAACGCACCACTTCGTTAATCATCGGGATCATCATCCGGGCGATGATTTCATCGTCGGTGAAGTCGCGTTTTGGCTGACTGACGTCGGCCAGCAGGCCATCCACCGCCGGATCTTCTTCTTTCTTCGGTTTGCCTTTGCTGTCTTCTTTATAGCGCCAGAAGCCCAGGCCGTTTTTCTGACCGAAGCGGTTAGCGTCGAACAGCGCGTCAATGGCGTCGCGATAGTCTTTCTGCATGCGCTGCGGGAAACCTGCCGCCATCACCGCCTGGGCGTGGTGGGCGGTATCAATGCCCACAACGTCCAGCAGATACGCCGGGCCCATCGGCCAGCCGAACTGTTTTTCCATCACTTTGTCGATTTTGCGGAAGTCCGCGCCGTCGCGCAGCAGCTGGCTAAAACCGGCGAAGTAAGGGAACAGCACGCGGTTGACGAAGAAGCCCGGGCAGTCGTTAACGACGATCGGCGTTTTGCCCATCTTGCTGGCCCATGCCACCACTTTGGCGATGGTGTCGTCTGAGGTTTTTTCCCCGCGGATCACTTCGACCAGCGGCATACGGTGTACCGGGTTGAAGAAGTGCATACCGCAGAAGTTTTCCGGACGCTTCAGCACGCTCGCCAGTTCGCTGATTGGAATGGTGGAGGTGTTAGAGGCCAGAACGGTACCCGGGCGAACCTTGTCTTCCGTTTCCGCCAGCACCGCTTTTTTCACTTTCGGGTTCTCGACGACGGCTTCGACCACCACGTCGACACGATCGAAACCGCTGTATTCCAGCACGGGCTGAATGGTGGAGATCACGCCTGCGAGCTTCAGTCCGTCAATTTTGCCGCGTTCCAGCTGTTTATTCAGCAGCTTGGCCGCTTCGGTCATGCCCAGCGTCAGGGATTTCTCGTTGATGTCTTTCATCACTACCGGCACGCCTTTCCAGGCAGACTGGTAGGCGATGCCGCCACCCATAATGCCCGCGCCGAGTACCGCCGCATGTTTTGGCGTCTCAACGTTTTTGGTCAGCTGTTTGGCTTTGCCTTTCACGAACTGATCGTTCAGGAAGATACCGACCAGCGCGCGAGCCTCATTGGTGTGCGCCAGCGGGACAAAGCTCTGATTTTCGAGCTTTAGCGCTTCATCGCGCCCGAAACGGGCAGCCGCTTCAATGGTTTTCACCGCCGCGATCGGCGCCGGGTAGTGTTTACCCGCCGTCTGCATCACCATGCCTTTGGCGATGGTGAAGCTCATGGTGGCTTCAATCTTGCTGAGTTTTAACGGTTCCAGCTTCGGCTGGCGTTTGGCCTTCCAGTCGAGCTCGCCGTTAATGGCCTGACGCAGAATGGCGAGTGCGCCTTCAATAAGCTTCTCCGGTTTCACGACGCCGTCGACCAGGCCAATTTTCTGCGCCTGTTCTGCGCTGACGTCTTTACCCGCGGCAATGATCTCCAGCGCGCTGTCGGCGCCCAGCATGCGCGGCATACGGACGGAGCCGCCAAAGCCCGGCATAATGCCCAGCTTGGTTTCCGGCAGGCCGATGCGCAGATCCGGCGTCGCCAGGCGGTAGTCGGTCGCGAGCACGCACTCACAGCCGCCGCCCAGCGCGTAGCCGTTAACGGCAGAAATGGTCGGGACAGGCAGATCTTCCAGACGATTAAAGACGCTGTTAGCAAAGTGCAGCCACTGGCTCAGCTGTTCTTCAGGCACCAGGAAGAGCGAAAGGAATTCGGTGATATCGGCACCGACGATAAAGGCCGCTTTGTTCGAGCGCAGCAGCAGCCCTTTTAATTCAGTTTGTTTTTCCAGAACATCCAGCGCCTGGCCAAGACTGGCCACCGTCGCGGTATCGAGCTTATTGACTGAGCCGGGGGCATCGAACACGAGTTCGGCAATGCCATCTTCCAGCCAGTTGAGGTACAGGGTGTCGCCTTTGTAGAGCATGTCAGTCTCCTGAATCCAGCAAGTGGATCTGGTCATACCAGATGAGTCGGAGTGTGGGATTTATGTTAATAAAATGCAAATTACTCATTAAGAAATTGCTGCATTGATCACGGTCGGTGGAAATCACGCAGGCGGAGTGAGGTGTGCTAAGATGCGATGACTTGAGGTCAAAAAACGAAAGGAATAATGATGGACTCACTGGCTTCGCTTTATAAAAATCATATCGTTACCCTACAGGAACGTACCCGCGATGTACTGGCCCGCTTTAAGCTGGATGCGCTGCTGATCCACTCCGGCGAGCTGATGAATACCTTTCTGGATGACCACGCTTATCCGTTTAAGGTGAACCCACAGTTTAAGGCCTGGGTACCAGTGACGCAGGTTCCCAACTGCTGGCTGCTGGTGGATGGTGTGAACAAGCCGAAACTGTGGTTCTACCTGCCGGTCGATTACTGGCACAACGTTGAGCCGCTGCCGACCTCTTTCTGGACGGAGGAAATTGAGGTCATTGCGCTGCCAAAAGCGGACGGGATTGGCGGCCAGCTGCCTGCCGCACGTGGCAACATCGCCTATATTGGCCCTGTTCCGGAGCGTGCATTAAGCCTGGATATTGCGGCAGACAAACTCAACCCGAAAGGGGTGCTGGATTACCTCCACTATTACCGCGCGTACAAAACCGACTACGAACTTTACTGCATGCGTGAAGCGCAAAAGACCGCGGTGAACGGTCACCGTGCGGCGCATGAAGCCTTCCAGTCCGGCATGAGCGAGTTCGATATCAACCAGGCGTACCTGACCGCCACCGGTCATCGCGATACCGACGTGCCGTACAGCAACATTGTCGCGCTCAACGAGCACGCGTCCGTCCTGCACTACACCAAACTGGATCACCAGGTTCCGTCGGAAATGCGCAGCTTCCTGCTGGACGCAGGGGCAGAGTACAACGGCTACGCGGCCGACCTGACCCGCACCTGGGCGGCGAATGCGGACACCGAGTTCGCGCAGCTGATCAAAGACGTGAACGATGAACAGCTGGCGCTGATTGCCACCATGAAGGCGGGCACCAGCTATGTGGATTACCACATCCAGTTCCATCAGCGCATCGCCAAACTGCTGCGTAAGCACCAGATTGTGAAAGACATGAGCGAAGAGGCGATGGTCGAGAACGATCTGACCGGGCCCTTCATGCCGCACGGCATTGGTCACCCGCTGGGCCTGCAGGTGCATGACGTAGCCGGTTTTATGCAGGATGATACCGGTACGCACCTGGCGGCACCGTCTAAATATCCTTACCTGCGCTGCACCCGCATTCTGGAACCGCGCATGGTGCTGACGATTGAACCGGGGATCTACTTTATCGAATCCCTGCTGGCGCCGTGGCGTGATGGCCAGTTCAGCAAGCACTTCAACTGGGAAAAAATTGACGCGCTGAAGCCGTTTGGCGGTATTCGTATCGAAGATAACGTGGTGATTCACGAAAACGGTATCGAGAATATGACGCGAGACCTGAAGCTGGCCTGATGGAAAGCTGGCTAATACCGGCTGAACCGGTCACCTTTGTTGAGGGAAAATCAAGAAAAGCCGCTTTATTACGCTGCTGGACACATACCGACGGCGTAGAGGCGGCAAAAGCGTTTGTCGAGTCCGTCCGGGCTGAGCATCCTGACGCCCGTCACCACTGCGTGGCGTGGGTAGCAGGGCCGCCGGACGATTCGCAGCAGCTGGGGTTTTCCGATGACGGTGAACCGGCGGGCACGGCCGGTAAACCCATGCTCTCGCAGCTGATGGGTAGCGGCATGGGTGAAATTACCGCCGTGGTGGTGCGCTACTACGGCGGCATCCTGTTAGGTACGGGTGGGCTGGTAAAAGCGTATGGCGGCGGCGTTCAGCAGGCACTGAATATCCTGAAGACCACCCGCAAAACGCCTCTCACCGAATATACTTTGTTATGCGATTACGCCCAGCTCTCGGGTATTGAAGCGCTGCTGAGGCAGTTTAACGGTGTCATCGCACACAGTGAATATCAGGCGATGGTGCAATTACGCGTGGCGCTTCCTCAGGCGGAACTGGCTGCTTTTTCAGCAAAACTGGCTGATTTTAGTCGTGGTTCGTTGCAATTGCTGCCGATTGAAGAATAATCCCCACCTCACTTTTGAATACCAAAGGAAGCGGCAGAGATGCATTTTCGTGCCATAACCCGAATCGTTGGACTGCTGGTCATACTCTTTTCCCGGGACGATGATTATCCCTGGACTGGTGGCGCTTATCTACCGGGACGGCGCGGGGCGGGCATTTACCCAGACCTTCTTTTGTCGCGCTGGCGATCGGCTCCCTGCTGTGGTGGCCGAACCGTCGTCAGAAAGGTGAGCTGAAATCTCGCGAAGGCTTTCTGATTGTGGTCCTATTCTGGACGGTGTTGGGGAGCGTCGGTTCGCTGCCCTTTATCTTCTCTGAACAGCCTAACCTGAGCATCACGGATGCCTTCTTTGAATCCTTCTCCGGCTTAACGACGACCGGGGCCACGACGCTGGTGGGGCTGGATTCGCTGCCGCACGCGATTCTCTTTTATCGCCAGATGCTGCAGTGGTTCGGCGGTATGGGGATCATCGTCCTGGCGGTGGCCATCCTGCCGATTCTGGGCGTCGGGGGGATGCAGCTCTATCGCGCCGAAATGCCGGGACCGCTGAAAGATAACAAGATGCGGCCGCGTATTGCCGAGACGGCGAAAACCCTGTGGCTGATTTATGTCTTGCTGACGGTAGCCTGCGCGCTGGCGCTATGGTTTGCCGGGATGCCTGCGTTTGATGCTATCGGACACAGTTTTGCGACGATTGCCATCGGCGGGTTCTCCACCCACGATGCCAGCGTGGGCTATTTCGACAGCCCAACGATTAACACTATCATTGCCATTTTCCTGCTGATCTCCGGCTGTAACTACGGCCTGCACTTCTCTTTACTGAGCGGGCGCAGCCTGAAGGTGTACTGGCGTGACCCTGAGTTCCGCATGTTCATTGGGGTCCAGCTGACGCTGGTGATCATCTGTACGCTGGTGCTGTGGTTCCATGATGTCTATAACTCCGCGTTGACCACGCTAAACCAGGCCTTCTTCCAGGTGGTGTCGATGGCGACGACCGCCGGGTTTACCACGGACAGCATCGCCCGTTGGCCGCTGTTCCTGCCGGTGCTTCTGCTCTGTTCCGCGTTTATCGGCGGCTGTGCGGGGTCGACGGGCGGTGGTCTGAAGGTGATCCGTATTCTGCTGCTGTTCAAGCAGGGCAACCGTGAGCTGAAGCGTCTGGTCCACCCGAACGCGGTCTACAGCATCAAGCTGGGGAACCGCGCGCTGCCGGAACGTATCCTCGAAGCGGTGTGGGGATTCTTCTCGGCGTATGCGCTGGTCTTTATCGTCAGTATGCTGGCGATTATCGCGACGGGAGTGGATGATTTCTCCGCCTTTGCGTCCGTCGTCGCAACATTGAATAACCTCGGGCCTGGCCTGGGCGTGGTGGCGGATAACTTTGCCAGTATGAACCCGGTCGCGAAATGGATCCTCATCGCCAATATGCTGTTTGGTCGTCTTGAGGTCTTTACGCTGCTGGTGCTGTTCACCCCTACATTCTGGCGCGAGTAAGGAGCCGTTGATGAAAACACTGATTCTTTTTTCTACGCGAGACGGACAAACGCGTGAGATTGCCGCATACCTTGCATCGGAATTAAAAGAGTTGGGTATTTACTCGGATGTGGTGAACCTGAACCGTGCGGAACAGATTGCCTGGCAGGATTACGACCGCGTGGTGATTGGTGCATCTATTCGTTACGGGCATTTCCATCCGGCGCTGGATCGCTTTGTGAAAAAGCACACGGCAGTACTAAACAAAATGCCAGGCGCGTTTTACTCGGTCAATCTGGTTGCGCGTAAAGCGGAGAAGCGCACGCCACAGACCAACAGCTACACGCGCAAGTTTTTACTCAGCTCGCCGTGGCAGCCAGACCTGTGCGCCGTTTTTGCTGGCGCGCTGCGCTACCCTCGCTACCGCTGGTATGACCGCTTTATGATCCGTCTAATTATGAAGATGACGGGGGGAGAAACCGATACGCGTAAAGAAGTGGTTTATACCGACTGGTCGCAGGTAGCCAGTTTTGCGCGGGAAATCGCACATTTAACGGGCGATTCGCGACTTAAATAAGCGTTAAGTTTGAAAAGTGAGCGAACGAAAAGTTTTTTGTATTTTGTGCTTGTCACTTCAGAATAACTCCCTATAATGCGCCTCCACTGACACGGAACAACGGCACACACGCCGCCGGGTCAGCAGAGAATAGCGAAAATAAACGCTTGACTCTGAAGCGGGAAAGCGTAATATGCACACCCCGCGCCGCAG
>OIEO01000131.1_pt1 | contig 12991 bp, 17 predicted proteins | sample 1581851 | NCBI WGS metagenome assembly OIEO01 (sample SAMN03281010, study PRJEB24777) | human gut metagenome | isolation source: fecal sample PR157 from 1 month old male Malay infant, caesarean delivered... | reverse complement strand
ACCTGTCTGCGCCAGATCCCTGCTCCGCGTTTACCTCTTTTACGCTTTTACGCTGGCGTAGGCGCACAATACTTAGCATGCTAATAGTAACGCTAAAGTACTATGACTGAACTCGAACAGCTTCAGGCCAGCGCAGAGCAGGCCGCACGTTTAAAGCGATGAGCAACCCGCGTCGGCTGCTGATCCTCTGCACGCTGTGCGGCGCCCCCGGCACCAGCGCGGGGGAGCTGGCCCGCGCGACGGGCCTGAGTCCTTCCGCCACGTCGCAGCATCTGGCGCGCATGCGTGAGGAAGGCCTGATCGCCAGCACCCGCGAGGCGCAGCGCATTCTCTATTTCATTAAAAACGACGCGGTGCATCAGCTTATCAGCACCCTGAAAACCCTTTATTGCCCGTAAGGAGCCGCCATGTCACTTCCCCTTCTTTCGCCGCGCGAGGCCAATGCCCGCATCGCCGATGGCGCAAAACTGATTGATATTCGTGATGCCGACGAGTACGCCCGCGAGCATATTCCCGCCGCGCAGTCCGTGCCGCTGGATACCTTACCCGGCGGACTTAAAACGCAGGCGGGCGAAACGGTGATTTTTCACTGCCAGTCTGGCGCCCGCACCTCAGGCAATGCCGATCGCCTTGCGCAGGCTGCCGCCCCCGCTCAGGCATTTGTGGTCGAAGGAGGCATTCAGGGCTGGAAGCAGGCGGGTCTGCAGACAGTCGAAGACAAAACCCAGCCGCTGCCGCTGATGCGTCAGGTGCAAATCGCTGCCGGGCTGCTCATTCTCTGCGGCGTAGTGCTGGGCTATAGCGTCTCAGACGGCTTTTTCCTGCTCAGCGGCTTCGTGGGGGCCGGGCTGCTGTTCGCCGGTGTAACCGGTTTTTGCGGCATGGCGCGGCTGCTGAAGGTGATGCCCTGGAACCGGCGTACCTCATAAGCAGTAATCGGTGAAATACGCTGTACCCGGTGTCATACGTGGGCTAAGGTGAAGATCGCTAAAACGATGAGGAGGTAATATGTTTTCTGTCGGTGATTATGTACAACCGCGTAAAGGCGGCCCGAAGCTGAAAGTGCTCGAAGTGAACGGTGAAAGCGTGGTGGCGGTACAGGCCAGCAATGAACAAGGCGAGAAATATACCCTGAAAGCCGCCGAGCTGGCGCCGTATACCGAAGACGGTGATTTCGGCGTCTGCTGAAAAGAGTGCCGGGCGGTATGTTCCGCCCGGTTCACGCATTAGATCAGAAAATCATCCAGTGATTTCCCCTCTGCCAGCGCGCTGGCAATAGGCTTCGGCGTACGGCCCTGGCCGGTCCACGTTTTCTCTTCACCGTTCTGGTCAATAAAACGGTATTTCGCTTCACGCGGCTTACGCTTTTTCGTGGATTTACCCGTCTGCGCCAGTTCAGAGCCCAGCAGATCGGTCGGTGAAATACCATCGGCTTTCATCCGTTCCAGCAGAGCATTAATTTTCTCCTGCTGCTCGGCTCTCTGCTGCTCTAATTCCGCCAGCTCACTACGTTTCTCTTCAGCAACGACCCTGACTTTTTCCAGCATTTCCTCAAGAACGTCCAGGGATAATTCGCGTGCCATGGCGCGCAGAGTTCGGATATTATTAAGATTCTGTAACGTCAAAGACATATTATTTTAAAACCTTTTGTTTAGGGTAAATAGATAAATCACCGACAGAATTAATTCATTTCCGCTGAAATATCTACCCGCAGGCTGGCCCTGCCATAGCGTAAATATGTTTAACTGTCGCCGTTAATATTATCTTATAACGTCTGAGCGATACGCAGGGATTCAATCATCACTGCAATATAAAGGGTCAACCTTAATCAAAATTTCAGCATTCTGCGCTACCCACAAAAGCACTGACTCACCTTTCAACATCAAGATAGTTAAGCTAATGATTTAAAAACAAAAACCATCGCACGAGACAGATTATAACGAAGCGAACAAAAAACCATCAATTTTAGAGAATTTTGTGGACAAAACGCGCTTAAATAAAAATTAATCACTAGTTGTTAGTTCAAACGTAGAGATATACGCTATACACGTCAAACAAACCAACCTAAAGCACTAACCGCTTCGGGAAAATCGTTTCTTTTGTGTTCTTCTCAAGGAGTTCAGACATGTTCTCACCGCAATCACGCCTTCGCCATGCTGTGGCGGATACTTTCGCGATGGTTGTCTACTGTTCCGTTGTGAACATGTTGATCGAAATATTCCTCTCCGGAATGTCCTTCGAGCAGTCACTTTCTTCTCGTCTGGTGGCGATTCCGGTCAATATTATTATTGCCTGGCCTTACGGTTTATACCGCGATGCCGTCATGCGCTTCGCGCGGCGTATCAGCCCCGCTGGCTGGGTGAAAAACCTGGCAGACGTTCTGGCCTATGTGACGTTCCAGTCGCCGGTTTACGTGGCCATTCTGTTGACGGTGGGCGCGGACTGGCACCAGATCGCGGCGGCGGTCAGTTCGAATATTGTGATTTCAATGCTGATGGGGGCGGTGTATGGCTATTTCCTCGACTACTGTCGCCGCCTGTTTAAGGTCAGCCAGTACAGCCAGGCTAAAGCGTGATGTGAAGCGACTGGCGCAGGCCAGTCGCAAATTTACTGTACGTCGCCAAACAGTCCCTTCAAAAACCGTTCCAGCGCCATACGCGAGCTGAAACCATGCGGAATACCGTAATGCTCATGCGTCTCTCCGCCTAAATAGAGCGGAAATTGCTGATAATGATCGCAGGTTTTAATATCCGAGGCAGGCTCAGCAAATGACAGACTTCTGTCTTTCAACGTCGGGTGAATAATGAGAGCGGTACGTCCCATTCTTGCTTCACGATTAACGTAAACATAATTCTCGCCACGGCGATATCCATACGCTTTTGGCGTCACCTCATCCATGGTGAATCCCTCATTTTTCAAGAACGCGTGCCACCTCGTCAGGTCGTAAATACATAATTTTTTCCTCGTTATCTTTTCCTGCCCGGCAACCTTACAGTATTCAGCATTAGCAGGGCTTTCAGAATAGTCCATAAACTGGCGGATATCGCGTGATGCGCTTCAGATATTAAATTTCTGAACTAAACTGAACGGGAACACAAAATTACGGAGGATCGTATGTTTAACAGACCGAACCGAAACGATATTAACGACGACGCTCAGGATATTCGTAATGATGTCAGCCAATTAGCAGACACGCTGGAAGAGGTGCTGAAATCCTGGGGAAGTGACGCGAAGGACGAAGCGGATGCCGCAAAACGTAAGGCTCAGTCTCTGCTCCGTGAAACCCGCGCACGCCTAAATGGCCGCACGCGTACCACACAGGCTGCCTGCGATGCCGTCAGCTGCGCAACGACCTTCGTGCGCGAAAAACCGCTCTGCACGCTCGGCACGGTAGCGGCAGTCGGGATCTTCGTCGGCGCTCTGCTTAGCCTGCGTAAGTAAGCGCGAGCCATTAGCCCCCAGTCGCCGCTAGCGCCGGGGCTTTTTAATGCCCGCAAGCCTGAAAAACCCGTACAACACCCCCTGCCCCGCTGTGCTCATCATCAGGGCATCATCAATCTAAATTTCCCATATCTTGTATGGTTGAAACTTAAGACAACTACATCTAGTATTCCTTTTAGCAAGATACACACAACCTGACGCGATGATTCGCGCCGCCCTCTCATTTTAAATGGAAATACGAATCATGAGCATTATTATTTACACTCGTAACGATTGTGTTCAGTGCCACGCGACCAAACGGGCGATGGAAAGCCGCGGCGTGGCGTTTGAGATGGTGAATATTGACCAGCAGCCCGAGGCCGCCGATACCCTTCGCGCGCAGGGTTTCCGTCAGCTTCCGGTGGTGGTGGCCGGGGAGACCAGCTGGTCTGGCTTCCGTCCGGACATGATCAACCGCATCGCCGCGCAGGCCGCACGGGCATGAGTGGGCTGGTCTTCTTCTCCAGCAGCTCGGAAAACACGCTCCGTTTTATGGCGCGCGTCGGGCTGCCTGCGGTGCGCATTCCCCTTAACGAGCGGGAGCGCATCCGGGTAGAAGAACCGTACATTCTGGTGGTGCCCAGCTACGGCGGCGGCGGTACGGCGGGCGCAGTGCCTCGTCAGGTGATCCGCTTTCTGAACGATCCGCATAACCGCGGGCTAATCCGAGGCGTGATCGCGGCGGGCAATCGCAATTTCGGCGATGCCTTTGGCCGCGCCGGAGATGTCATCTCTCCAAAAATGCGGCGTGCCGTATCTCTATCGCTTTGAGCTGATGGGGACGCAGCAGGACGTCGAAAACGTGCGTAAAGGAGTGAACGAATTTTGGCAACGACAACCGCAGAACGGGTAATACAGGCGACGCCGGATTACCACGCATTAAACGCGATGCTTAACCTCTATGACCGGGAGGGACGCATTCAGTTTGATAAAGACCGTGAGGCGGTGGACGCCTTTTTTGCCGCCCACGTGCGGCCCAACAGCGTGACCTTCGCGAGCCAGGATGAACGTCTCGACCACCTGGTTAACGAAGGTTACTACGATGCCCGCGTCCTCACCCGCTACGCACGCGCCTTCGTCGTGAAGCTGTTTGAACGCGCCCACGCCAGCGGCTTTCGTTTCCAGACGTTCCTTGGCGCGTGGAAGTTCTACACCAGCTACACCCTGAAGACCTTCGACGGTAAGCGCTACTTAGAAAGCTTTGAAGATCGCGTGGTGATGGTCGCGCTGACCCTGGCGCAGGGCGATGAAGCGCTGGCGCAACAGCTCACCGACGAGATCCTCTCCGGCCGCTTCCAGCCTGCCACGCCGACCTTTCTCAACTGCGGCAAAGCCCAGCGCGGCGAGCTGGTCTCCTGTTTCCTGCTGCGTATCGAAGATAATATGGAGTCGATAGGCCGCGCGGTGAACTCGGCGCTGCAGCTCTCCAAACGCGGCGGCGGCGTGGCGTTTCTGCTCTCGAACCTGCGTGAAGCGGGTGCGCCGATTAAGCGCATCGAAAACCAGTCCTCCGGCGTGATCCCGGTAATGAAGATGCTGGAAGATGCCTTCTCCTACGCCAACCAGCTTGGCGCGCGTCAGGGCGCGGGCGCGGTTTATCTGCACGCGCACCACCCCGACATTCTGCGTTTCCTCGATACCAAGCGCGAAAACGCCGACGAAAAAATCCGCATTAAAACACTGTCGCTGGGCGTGGTGATCCCGGATATCACCTTTAAGCTGGCTAAAGAGAATGCCGACATGGCGCTCTTCTCGCCGTATGACATTGAGCGGATTTATGGCAAAGCCTTTGCCGACGTGGCGATAAGCGAGCTGTACGACGAGCTGCTGGCCGACGATCGCATCCGCAAAAAAACCATCAACGCCCGCGATTTCTTTCAGACGCTTGCCGAAATTCAGTTTGAGTCCGGCTATCCGTACATTATGTACGAGGACACGGTGAACCGCGCAAACCCGATTGCCGGGCGCATCAACATGAGCAACCTGTGCTCGGAGATTTTGCAGGTCAACAGCGCCTCCCGCTATGACGAGAATCTGGACTACGCGGAGATCGGCAAAGACATCTCCTGCAACCTCGGGTCGCTGAATATCGCCCACACCATGGATTCCCCCGACTTTGGCCGCACGATAGAAACCGCCATTCGCGGGCTGACGGCGGTGTCCGACATGAGCCACATCCGCAGCGTGCCGTCCATCGAGGCGGGCAACGCCGCGTCGCACGCCATTGGCCTCGGGCAGATGAACCTGCACGGCTACCTGGCGCGGGAAGGCATTCGCCTACGGCAGCCCGGAAGGGCTGGACTTCACCAACCTCTATTTTTACACCATCACCTGGCACGCGCTGCATACCTCGATGATGCTGGCGCGCGAGCGCAACCAGCGTTTCTCGGGCTTTTGAACAGTCGCGCTACGCCAGCGGAGAGTATTTCAGCCAGTATCTGGAAGGCGACTGGCAGCCGAAAACGGCGCGAGTAAGGGAGCTGTTTGCCCGCGCCGGGATCGTTCTGCCCACGCGCGCGATGTGGCAGCAGTTGCGTGATGACGTGATGCGCTACGGCATCTACAACCAGAACCTGCAGGCCGTACCGCCAACCGGCTCTATCTCCTACATCAATCACGCCACGTCGAGCATTCACCCGATCGTGTCGAAGATTGAAATTCGTAAAGAAGGCAAAACCGGACGCGTTTACTACCCTGCCCCGTTTATGACCAACGAGAACCTGGCTTTGTACCAGGACGCGTATGAGATCGGCCCGGAAAAAATCATCGATACCTACGCCGAGGCGACGAAACACGTGGATCAGGGACATCTCGCTTACGCTGTTCTTCCCGGATACCGCCACCACGCGGGACATCAACAAAGCGCAGATCTACGCCTGGAAGAAAGGTATCAAGACGCTCTACTACATTCGCCTGCGCCAGCTTGCGCTGGAAGGCACCGAAATCGAAGGCTGCGTGTCCTGCGCGCTGTAAGGAGAAAGGATGAAACTGTCACGCGTGAGCGCCGTTAACTGGAACAAGATCCAGGACGAGAAAGATCTGGAAGTGTGGAACCGCCTGACCAGCAACTTCTGGCTGCCGGAAAAGGTCCCGCTCTCCAACGATATTCCGGCCTGGCAAACCCTGAGCCACACCGAGCAGCAGCTAACGATCCGCGTCTTTACCGGCCTGACGCTGCTGGACACCATTCAGAATACCGTTGGCGCACCGGCTCTGATGGGTGACGCGCTGACGCCGCACGAAGAGGCGGTGATGTCGAACATCAGCTTTATGGAGGCGGTGCACGCCCGCTCCTACAGCTCGATTTTCTCCACGCTGTGCCAGACCAAAGACGTGGACGCGGCCTACACCTGGAGCGAAGCGAGCGAGTCGTTACAAAGAAAGGCGGAGCTGGTACTGGCGTATTATCGGGCCGACGAGCCGCTGAAGAAGAAGATCGCCAGCGTGTTTCTGGAATCATTCCTCTTCTATTCTGGCTTCTGGCTGCCCATGTACTGGTCGAGCCGCGGCAAGCTGACCAACACCGCCGATTTGATCCGGCTTATCATTCGGGATGAAGCGGTACACGGGTATTACATTGGCTATAAATATCAGAAAGGGCTCGAGAAAATCAGCGAGGCGAAGCGTGAAGAGCTCAAAGGGTTTGCGCTCGATTTGCTGATGGATCTGTACGACAACGAGCTGAGCTATACCGAGGAACTGTACGCCGGCACCGGCTGGGAGGAGGACGTGAAAGCCTTCCTCTGCTACAACGCCAACAAGGCGCTGATGAATCTCGGCTACGACGCGCTGTTCCCGCCAGAGATGGCGGAGGTTAACCCGGCGATTCTCTCCGCGCTGTCGCCCAACGCCGACGAAAACCACGATTTCTTCTCCGGCTCGGGTTCGTCGTACGTGATGGGCAAAGCGGTGGAAACCGAGGATGAGGACTGGGATTTTTAATGAACGTTAACGTTCGTTAATTTAATATAAACCCAACAATTTCCTCTCCAATATTTACAAAACAACTACACTGTCATTTCCGCGCCCTATTCGCCTGAATCACCCGATTCAGGCGAAATTCCCCGATGCCGCAGCAAAAAATTGAGAAAAATTCAAATCCCGCTCAGCCCTTTACTCATGGGGAATTCAGCCGTTTCGCCTCCCTGAAAATTTACGTCATAAGCAAACCCAGGGTTGTCTCAGATTCTCAGTATGTTAGGGTTATGCCCGTTAACAATTTACCATGGTAATCATATCGACATAAACAAATAACAGGACACTCTCTATTGCATGGCAATTAAATTAGAAGTGAAAAATCTTTATAAAGTATTTGGCGAGCATCCTCAGCGCGCATTCAAATATATTGAGAAAGGCCTTTCGAAAGAGCAAATTCTGGAAAAAACCGGCCTATCGCTTGGCGTTAAAGACGCCAGTCTGGCCATTGAAGAAGGCGAGATTTTTGTCATCATGGGATTATCCGGTTCGGGTAAATCCACTATGGTTCGCCTTCTCAATCGCCTGATTGAACCCACCCGCGGACAGGTGCTGATTGACGGCGTGGATATCGCCAGAATATCAGACGCCGAGCTTCGCGAGGTGCGCAGAAAGAAGATTGCGATGGTATTCCAGTCATTCGCGCTGATGCCACATATGACGGTCCTGGATAATACCGCTTTCGGCATGGAATTAGCCGGTACACCCGCGCAGGAACGTCAGGAAAAAGCCCTTGATGCCCTGCGTCAGGTTGGGCTGGAAAATTATGCGCATGCGTACCCGGATGAACTTTCCGGCGGCATGCGTCAGCGCGTGGGATTAGCCCGCGCATTAGCCATTAATCCAGACATTTTATTAATGGACGAAGCCTTCTCTGCCCTCGATCCGTTAATTCGCACCGAGATGCAGGATGAGCTGGTAAAATTACAGGCGAAACATCAGCGCACCATTGTCTTTATTTCCCACGATTTGGATGAAGCCATGCGTATTGGCGACCGTATTGCCATTATGCAAAATGGTGAAGTGGTACAGGTCGGCACGCCGGATGAAATTCTCAATAATCCGGCAAATGATTATGTGCGCACCTTCTTCCGCGGCGTGGATATTAGCCAGGTCTTTAGCGCCAAAGATATTGCCCGTCGAACGCCAAACGGCATTATCCGTAAAACGCCTGGCTTCGGCCCGCGCTCCGCGCTGAAGCTCCTGCAGGACGAAGACCGTGAATATGGTTATCTGGTTGAACGCGGCAATAAATTTGTTGGCGTTGTCTCCATCGATTCTCTGAAAACCGCGCTCAGCGAAAACCAGGGCATCGATGCGGCGTTAATTGACGCTCCGCTTGCCGTGGACGCCGAAACGCCGCTCAGCGAGTTGCTCTCTCACGTGGGGCAGGCGCCTTGCGCCGTACCGGTCGTGGGTGAGGAACAACAGTACGTCGGCATCATCTCCAAACGGATGCTGCTGCAGGCTTTAGATCGCGAGGGGGCAAATAATGGCTGATCAAACTAACCCGTGGGGCACCACTGAAGCGGCGGACAGCGCTGCGCAATCCGCCGACGCGTGGGGTTCCACGCCAGCACCCGCCGACGGTGGCGGTGCGGCGGACTGGCTGAACAGCGCCCCCGCGCCTGCGCCAGAGCACTTCAATATTATGGATCCGTTCCACAAGACGCTGATCCCGCTGGACAGCTGGGTCACGGAGGGGATCGACTGGGTGGTCACGCACTTCCGCCCGGTTTTCCAGGGGATCCGCATCCCGGTGGATTACATCCTGAACGGCTTCCAGCAGCTGATGCTGGGCATGCCGGCCCCGGTGGCGATTATCCTGTTCTCCCTGATCGCCTGGCAGTTTGGCAGCGCCGGGATGGGTGTCGCCACGCTGATTTCGCTGATTGCCATCGGCGCGATTGGGGCCTGGTCGCAGGCGATGATCACCCTGGCGCTGGTGCTGACCGCCCTGCTCTTCTGCATCGTCATCGGCCTGCCGATGGGGATCTGGCTGGCGCGCAGCCCGCGGGCCGCGAAGATTATTCGCCCGCTGCTGGATGCAATGCAGACCACCCCGGCGTTCGTCTATCTGGTGCCGATCGTCATGCTGTTCGGCATCGGCAACGTGCCGGGCGTGGTGGTCACCATTATCTTTGCCCTGCCGCCGATTATTCGTCTGACCATTCTCGGGATCAATCAGGTGCCTGCGGACCTGATCGAAGCGTCACGCTCGTTCGGTGCCAGCCCGCGCCAGATGCTGTTTAAGGTTCAGCTCCCGCTGGCGATGCCGACCATCATGGCGGGCGTGAACCAGACGCTGATGCTGGCCCTTTCGATGGTGGTGATTGCCTCGATGATCGCCGTTGGCGGTCTCGGTCAGATGGTGCTGCGCGGCATTGGCCGTCTCGACATGGGGCTGGCTACCGTCGGCGGCGTCGGGATTGTGATCCTCGCCATTATTCTTGACCGCCTGACCCAGGCCGTCGGTCGCGATTCACGCAGTCGCGGCAACCGTCGCTGGTATTCCACCGGCCCTGTTGGGTTACTCACCCGCCCCTTTAGAAAATAAGGAACAACGATGCGACAGAGCGTACTTTTTGCCACAGCGTTTGCCACCCTTGTCTCCACCAGCACGTTCGCGGCTGACCTGCCGGGCAAAGGCATTACCGTGCAGCCGGTGCAGAGCACTATTTCGGAAGAGAGCTTCCAGACCCTGCTGGTCAGCCGCGCGCTGGAAAAACTGGGCTATACGGTTAACACGCCGAGCGAAGTGGATTACAACGTGGGCTACACCTCGATTGCCTCCGGTGACGCCACCTTTACCGCCGTAAACTGGCAGCCGCTGCATGACGATATGTATGCCGCCGCCGGTGGCGATAAGAAATTCTACCGTGAAGGCACCTTTGTCACCGGCGCGGCGCAGGGGTACCTGATCGACAAGAAAACCGCCGACCAGTACCACATCACCAACATCGAACAGCTGAAGGATCCGAAGATCGCCAAACTGTTTGACACCAACGGTGACGGCAAGGCCGACATGATGGGCTGCTCGCCGGGCTGGGGCTGCGAAGCGGTGATTAACCACCAGAACAAGGCGTTCGATCTGGCGAAAACGGTCGACGTGAGCCACGGCAACTATTCAGCGATGATGGCCGACACCATTGCCCGCTTCAAGAGGGTAAACCGGTGATCTACTACACCTGGACGCCCGTACTGGGTGAGCGACGTGCTGAAGCCCGGGGTAAAGACGTGGTGTGGCTGCAGGTGCCGTTCTCCTCCCTGCCGGGCGAGCAGAAAGATATCGACACCAAACTGCCGAACGGCATGAACTACGGCTTCCCGGTGAACACCATGCATATCGTCGCCAACAAAGCCTGGGCCGAGAAAAACCCGGCGGCGGCGAAGCTGTTCTCGGTGATGAAGCTGCCGCTGGCGGACATCAACGCCCAGAACGCGATGATGCACGCGGGCAAATCGTCTGAGGCGGATGTTAAAGGCCACGTCGACGGCTGGATCAAGGCCCACCAGCAGCAGTTTGACGGCTGGGTGAAAGCGGCGCTGGCGGCGCAGAAGTAAAACCTTACCCCTCACCCTAACCCTCTCCCCAGACCGTACACTGGGAGAGGACCGGGGTGAGAGGATCAGACCGCACCCAACCTAAACCGCACAATCCAGCACGTAACAATCCCCCCACATTCACAATCATTGGCTATTATGGTTTCCGGAAAAATAATCACTTCACTAACGATTCCTGAAACTAATGACAAAAACCACTCAAGGGCTTAGCCCCGCACTCATCCTTTTAATGTCCGTGGCAACGGGTCTGGCCGTCGCCAGCAACTATTACGCGCAGCCTCTTCTCGACACCATCGCCCGCGCGTTCAATCTCTCCGCCAGTTCCGCAGGCTTTATCGTCACCGCCGCCCAGCTCGGCTATGCCGCCGGGCTGCTGTTCCTGGTGCCGCTCGGCGATATGTTTGAACGCCGGATGCTGATCGTCTCCATGACGCTTCTGGCCGCCGGCGGGATGCTGATCACCGCCAGCAGCCAGTCGCTGACGATGATGATTATCGGTACCGCGCTGACGGGGCTGTTCTCCGTGGTGGCGCAAATCCTGGTGCCGCTCGCCGCGACCCTCGCCTCACCGGAAAAACGTGGCAAGGTGGTGGGCACCATCATGAGCGGCCTGCTGCTGGGGATTTTGCTGGCGCGTACCGTCGCCGGGCTGCTGGCAAGCCTCGGCGGCTGGCGCACCGTATACTGGGTGGCGAGCGTATTGATGGTCGTCATGGCGCTGGCGCTGTGGCGCGGGCTGCCAAAAGTGAAGCAGGAAAATCACCTGAATTACCCGCAGCTGCTGGCCTCCGTTTTCAGCCTGTTCACCCAGGATAAACTTCTGCGCACCCGCGCCCTGCTGGGCTGCTTCACCTTCGCCAACTTCAGCATTCTCTGGACGTCGATGGCGTTTCTGCTGGCCGCGCCGCCGTTTAATTATTCCGAAGGGGTGATTGGCCTGTTCGGCCTGGCCGGTGCCGCAGGCGCACTGGGCGCGCGTCCCGCAGGCGGGCTGGCCGACAAGGGCAAATCCCACCTGACCACCTCCGCGGGGCTGGTGTTACTTCTGCTCTCCTGGGCGGCAATCTGGTATGGGCACGTCTCGGTGCTGGCGCTGATCGTCGGTATCCTGGTACTCGATCTCACCGTGCAGGGCGTTCACATTACCAATCAGACCGTCATCTATCGCGTGAAGCCAGAGGCGCGTAACCGCCTGACGGCCGGGTACATGACCAGCTACTTTATTGGCGGCGCGGCGGGCTCGCTCATTTCCGCCTCGGCGTGGCAGCATGCTGGCTGGTCAGGGGTATGTGCAATTGGCGCCATCGTCGCCACGATTAACCTGCTTGTATGGTGGCGCGGCTACCATCGCCAGGAGGCAATTCACTAAGTTTTACATTGCTTTGGCTCTTAGGGTGTAAAGGGGCCCCTCACTCTGTTAATGTAAACGTAATCATTTATCCCAGAAATTTTAATGTGGGTGACATATTTACAATCGGCATGAATAGTTCAGACCCCCGTCCTCACATCCTCTCTTCAGCGGGTTCATCCCCTACGCTTTCTGTGCTCACCGGGTCACGGACTTACCCGGCGCTTTCTGATGGTGACATTAATTTGGCGGATATAACCGCACAAATAATTCATTTACATTATTTGTCACTATCGTTACTATATCGGCTGTAATTAATGAGGTTATACCCAAATGGATAGTTCGTTTACGCCCATTGAACAAATGCTTAAATTCCGCGCCAGTCGCCATGAGGACTTCCCCTATCAGGAAATCCTGCTGACTCGCCTGTGCATGCACATGCAGGGTAAGCTACTGGAAAACCGCAATAAAATGCTGAAAGCTCAAGGGATTAACGAGACATTGTTTCATGGCGTTGATCACGCTGGAGTCTCAGGAAAACCACAGCATTCAGCCTTCTGAGCTGAGCTGCGCGCTGGGCTCCTCCCGCACCAACGCCACCCGAATTGCCGATGAGCTGGAAAA
>OIEO01000130.1_pt1 | contig 13115 bp, 14 predicted proteins | sample 1581851 | NCBI WGS metagenome assembly OIEO01 (sample SAMN03281010, study PRJEB24777) | human gut metagenome | isolation source: fecal sample PR157 from 1 month old male Malay infant, caesarean delivered... | reverse complement strand
AATTATAAAAACATTTAAAATCAATGTTATTGGTGCTGTATTTGCCTTTCACATTAAGAAAAGCAAATAAGCTTTGCTGAACGCACGAAAGCCCGCGACTCTCGCGGGCTTTTTTTTGCCCATTCATACCGCCGGTTTTCTCTGTGTGAAGTCAATCACTATTCACTTTTAACCAAGTTTAAATCTAAGAAAGTAGACAATCGTCGAATTTTCATCTTAAAGTCCAGGGTCCGGTACTAGACAAAACTAGCGCCTGGTTATCAAATGGTTAACCAACTTTTCGCCGCATGTAAAAAATCGGCCAGATACGTAACTGGCCGGCGTACCTGCTGGTGTTTACAAGCACGACGACATACCTTTCGGGAGAATTATGCAATCCTCTGTTAATCAAAAAGAAAGCCGAACGTTCTTCGGCCATCCGTATCCGCTCGGTTCCCTGTTCTTCACCGAGATGTGGGAGCGTTTCTCGTTTTACGGCATTCGTCCGTTACTGATCCTGTTTATGGCCGCCACCGTCTATGACGGCGGGATGGGCCTGGCGCGTGAAAACGCCTCGGCGATTGTCGGTATCTTTGCCGGTACCATGTACCTGGCCGCGCTGCCGGGCGGCTGGCTGGCGGATAACTGGCTCGGCCAGCAGAGAGCCGTCTGGTACGGTTCGATCCTGATTGCGCTCGGTCACCTGTCGATTGCGCTCTCGGCCATCATGGGCAATAACCTGTTCTTTATCGGCCTGATGTTCATCGTGCTCGGCTCCGGGTTGTTTAAGACCTGTATCTCGGTAATGGTCGGTACCCTGTATAAAAAAGGCGACGCGCGCCGTGACGGCGGTTTCTCGCTGTTCTATATGGGCATCAACATGGGCTCGTTCATTGCCCCGCTGATTTCCGGCTGGCTGATCAAAACCCACGGCTGGCACTGGGGCTTTGGCATTGGCGGTATCGGGATGCTGGTGGCGCTGATTATCTTCCGCGTGTTTGCCGTTCCGGCAATGAAACGCTATGACGGCGAAGTCGGTCTCGACTCCACCTGGAACAGCCCGGTGGTGAAGCGTAACGGCGTGGGCGCCTGGCTGCTGGCGCTGGCGGCAGGTGTGGCAACGATCGTGACGCTGATTGCGCAGGGCGTGATTGTGATTAACCCGGTCGCGGTAGCCAGCGTGCTGGTTTACGTGATTGCGGCATCCGTTGCCCTCTACTTTATTTATCTGTTTGTTTTTGCAGGACTGAACCGTAAAGAGCGCGCCAGACTGCTGGTCTGCTTTATTCTGCTGATCTCCGCGGCGTTCTTCTGGTCCGCGTTCGAGCAGAAGCCAACCTCGTTCAACCTGTTTGCCAACGACTACACTAACCGCATGATCGGCGATTTCGAAATCCCGGCGGTGTGGTTCCAGTCAATCAACGCCCTGTTCATCATCCTGCTGGCACCGGTGTTCAGCTGGGCGTGGCCGAAGCTGGCGAGCATGAACATTCGTCCGAGCAGCATCACCAAGTTTGTTATCGGTATCCTGTGTGCCGCAGCGGGCTTTGGCCTGATGATGCTGGCGGCGCAGAACGTGCTGAGCAACGGCGGCGCCGGCGTATCGCCGTTCTGGCTGGTGGGCAGTATCCTGATGCTGACGCTCGGCGAGCTGTGTCTCAGCCCGATTGGCCTGGCGACCATGACGCTGCTGGCGCCGGAGAGAATGCGCGGCCAGATGATGGGGCTGTGGTTCTGTGCGAGCGCGCTGGGTAACCTGGCGGCGGGTCTGATTGGCGGCCACGTGAAGGCCGACCAGCTGGATATGCTGCCGGATCTCTTTTGCGCGCTGCTCCGTCGCGCTGCTGAATTTGTGCCGCGGTACCTGATCGTCCTCATTGTTCCGGTACGCCGCATGCTGGAAAATGCGCAGACTAAACCGGCTGCTAACGCCTCATAAACCTCAGCATGCCGGGGCGGCGTTATGCCCCGGCATCGATTCCCTGAGGTGAAACTATGCAGTTAGGATTTGTCGGTCTTGGTGCGGTCGTGGAAACCGCGTATCTGCCCGCCTTACGTCGCCTTTATGGTCACGCGGTTCATTGTTTTGGATTTGATGTTCTCCCCACCAGGCAGCCTGAAGGCGTCACGCGCTGCGCTTCGTTTACGGACCTTCTCGCCGTACCGCTTGATACTCTCTTTATTACCACCGCATCGCTGCACCACCTCGAGGTGCTGGAACAGGCCATAGCCTCGGCCGTTCCGCGGATTGTGATTGAAAAACCGATCGTCGCCACGCTTCCCCAAATCGAAAAGCTCAACGCGCTGCTGGCAAACCCCGACGCTGCTTCCCGCGTGCTGGCGCTCGATCACTGGATGGCGCGCATCGAAACGGTAAAGCGGTCACTGGTTGGCAGCGTCTCTGACATCGTCGAAAATCTGACGGCTTTTGCAGGAGCCGAGCGAGGTTAACGCCGCAGGGGAAGCCCATCGCGCTTAACTTTGCTACCGGCGAGCCGGACGCGCGTACGCTTCGCCACCCGGACGGCGTAATCCTGGATATCGGTACGCACGTGCTGGCGATGCTGCGCGAAACGGTGCGTTATCTGGGCGGAAGTGATGAGATGACGTTGCAGGTGGTCACGGCTAAAGACCGCCTGGGCCGCGCTATCGCAAAAGGCGACCTGACCACGGCGGAGGGCGAGGCGCATCTTCAGGGCCGCATCAGCGGCGTGCCGGTGGATATCTGGCTTAACAAATACGCGGGACCCGCGGGCGGGCAAAAAGGATTACGGCTCTGGTTGCGCGACGGGCGCATCATTAGCTACGACCGGCGCGGTGCGGAGGATGTGCTTGAGCTGATTGAGGGTGAGAACATTCAGCGCTGGCATATTCCCGGGACACTCTACGAGCACTGTCTTGCCGGGCCCATTATGGGCACCAACAGTCTTGTTGAACGGGATCCGCACGAGGTGAGCCGCACGACGCGTCGCCGAATCGAGGAAGTTGAGCTGCTGCTGACCTTGCAGCAACAGCTGCGTGGCCCGCACTGAACGCGACGTGGTAAAATGATCGCAGACCAGAATGCTTTTAAGGAGTCACCATGACGATTACCTGCCCGGATTGCCAGGCACCGCTTGAGCCCCTGAACGGGGTGGCACACTGCGAGAACTGTAATAAGGATATTGCGCTTGAAGCCCGCTGCCCGGAGTGCCATCAGCCACTCCAGGTCTTAAAAGCCTGCGGGGCGGTGGACTACTTCTGCCAGAACGGCCACGGTCTTATCTCTAAAAAACGCGTGGAGTTTGTTCGGACCGAAGGTTAATCGCACACGCAGCCTTCGCCTTTCTTCCACAGCTCGACCAGCGACTCGGGTGCTTCCTGCTCCGGCACCAGCACGATGATATCGGCGTAGTGCGCCTGATTTTGCCCGGTCCAGATGATCTGGATGCGGAAATAGCGCTGGTCGCCGCTGCCGGGTGACGAGGCCTGTCCCGGCGGCTGACCGCGCGGAAAGGCCTGCTCCAGGATGCTGACCAGGCGCTGGCGCTGCGCCTCATTGAGCGAGGAGAGCGCGATGGTGCGCTGGCCGCTCAGCTTGGGAATATAAGCGACGCCGCCTTCCCGGGCCAGCTCAACCACGGCGTCATCCGTCAGTTCCGGAACCTGCATTTACAACACTCCCACCTGTTCCCAGGCTTGTTTTATGGCCGCCCCAACGTCACCGCCGGAGCGTTTTTCTCCGTGTGCTACCGTCAGTTTTGCGAAGGCCTCAAAATCCGCATCCTGCGCCAGATTGCGATCGCAAACCGTGTCGTACCAGGCATAACCCGCTTTTTCCCAGGCGTAACCGCCGATCGCCGTCGCGGCCAGATAAAATGCCCGGTTGGGGATGCCGGAGTTCAAGTGCACGCCGCCGTTATCCTCGCGCGTTTTGATGAAATCCTTCATGTGTGCAGGCTGCGGGTCTTTGCCGAGCAGCGGATCGTTGTAGGCGGTGCCCGGTTCAGACATCGAGCGCAGCCATTTGCCGTTGATGCCTTTTGCCAGCAGCCCTTCACCAATCAGCCAGTCCGCTTTATCGGCGGTTTGCTTCAGATGGTACTGCTTCACCAGCGAGCCAAACACGTCCGACAGCGACTCGTTCAGCGCGCCGGACTGCTCAAAGTAGATAAGCCCGGCTTCAGTCTCGGTCACGCCGTGGCTCAGCTCATGCGCCACGACGTCTATGGCGATGGTAAAGCGGTTAAATATTTTCCCCGTCGCCGTCGCCAAATACCATCTGCTGACCGTTCCAGAAGGCGTTCTGATATTCCCGACCGTAGTGAACGGTGCCGGTTAAAATAAGCCCTTTGTTATCGAGCGAATCGCGCTGATATTCCTTCCAGAAGAAATCATGGGTAATACCCAAATACTCGTACGCTTCGTCTACCGCCACATCGCCGTTCGACGGCTGACCTTCATAACGCACCTGCGTACCAGGTAGCTCCTGGGTCTGCTTCGCGTCGTAGATATCACGCTCCAGCTGTCCGGCTTTATTCACGTGCGGCGCGGCGGGTTTGCCCGGCATATGGGCCATCAGCGTCTGGACGTGGGTTAAGGTCTGACGGGCACAGCGCTGCTGCGGTTCGGAACCGCTTTCGATAATACGACGAAGAATATACGGGGGAATAACGCTATGAAGATGGGGCATGCTGCTCTCCTTATTAAAAAAGGGAATAGCAGCAGTATAGTAAGTAACCGGCGAAGAATTATCCGGTTTTACGCTGACGCGTCTTTTTCACCGGTTTAATTGATTTCACTTCGCTTTCTACCCAGCCGTCTGACAGACGCGTCGTCAGCACATCGCCGGTACTCACCTGTTTGGTTTGCTTGAGCACCTTGCCGTCCGTTGCCGTCGTCACGCTATAGCCGCGCGCCAGCGTGGAGAGAGGGCTGACCGCTTCAAGGTGGGTCACCGCATTGCCAAAGCGTTCCCGGGTGGCGCTCAGTCGCGCACGGAGAGTTTCCGCCAGACGGTACTCAAGCTGCTGAATCCGCGTTTGCGCACGATAAATTTTCGGCTGCGGGTTCTGCTGGTTCAGACGCTGCGTCACGCGCTGCTGGCGCGACACCGCGCGCTTGATCTGCGTGTCCACCGCCACGTTCATGCGCTGGCGCAGTCGCTCCAGCACGGTCTGCTGACGCGCCAGGCGCAGCTGCGGGTGCTGCTGCTGTAGACGGTGATGAAGCTGGGTAAAGCGCCGGGTCCGGTTGGCGAGGTAGTAGTCCATCGCCATCTCCAGACGCTGCTGGCCGCTCTGGATCTGACGCAGCAGCTCCAGCTGGTTGCGGCTGACCACTTCCGCCGCCGCGGACGGCGTCGGCGCGCGGAGATCCGCGACAAAATCGGCGATCGTCACGTCCGTTTCGTGGCCGACGGCGCTCACCACGGGGATAAGGCTGGCAAAGATTGCCCGCGCCACGCGCTCGTCGTTAAAGCTCCACAAGTCTTCCAGCGAGCCGCCGCCGCGTCCGACGATTAAGACGTCGCACTCCTGACGCGCGTTCGCCAGCGCTATGGCGCGCACAATCTGCCCCGGCGCATCGTCACCCTGCACGGCGTCGGGTAGATAATGACGGGCAAGGAAGGGTCGCGACGCTTCAGAACGTGCAAAATATCGTGCAGTGCCGCACCGGTTTTCGAGGTGATGACCTCCACGCAGTGGGCAGGGGAGGGCAGCGGCTTTTGAACTGCTGGTCGAAAAGTCCCTCTTCCGAGAGCTTAGCCTTTAACTGTTCGTACTTCTGCTGCAGCAGGCCTTCGCCCGCAGGCTGCATGCTCTCGACGATAATCTGATAATCACCGCGCGGCTCATAGAGGGTGATATTGGCGCGCACCAGAACCTGCTGGCCGTGCTGTGGACGGAACGTCACGCGGCGGTTGCTGTTGCGGAACATCGCACAGCGCACCTGCGCGGTATCGTCTTTAAGCGTAAAGTACCAGTGGCCGGAGGAGGGCTGCGTGAAGTTAGAGATTTCACCGCTGATCCAGACCTGCCCCATTTCCTGCTCAAGCAGCAAACGCACCGTCTGATTAAGGCGGCTGACGGTATAAATTGAGGGGGATTGAGAGGATAACATGTGAGCGGGATCAAATTCTAAATCAGCAAGTTATTCAGTCGATAGTAACCTGCTGAGAGGCAATCGCAAGCTTTTTTATAAAAAGTGTAGATGCAATCGGTTACGCTCTGTATAATTCCACGGCAATATTTAACCACCCAGGTCAGAGATATTGCCCATGCTACGTATCGCTAAAGAAGCCCTGACGTTTGACGACGTCCTCCTTGTTCCCGCTCATTCTACCGTTCTGCCGAATACTGCCGATCTCAGCACGCAGTTGACGAAAACCATTCGCCTGAACATTCCTATGCTCTCTGCGGCAATGGACACCGTGACTGAAGCGCGCCTGGCTATTGCCTTGGCACAGGAAGGTGGCATTGGCTTTATTCACAAAAACATGTCTATCGAACGTCAGTCGGAAGAAGTTCGCCGCGTGAAGAAACATGAATCCGGCATCGTGTCCGATCCACAGACTGTTCTGCCAACCACCACCCTGCATGAAGTGAAAGCCCTGACCGAGCGTAACGGCTTTGCCGGTTACCCGGTGGTGACCGAAGAGAACGAGCTGGTCGGTATTATTACCGGTCGTGACGTGCGTTTCGTGACTGACCTGAACCAGCCTGTCAGCGTGTACATGACGCCAAAAGAGCGTCTGGTTACCGTTCGCGAAGGTGAAACCCGCGACGTGGTGCTGGCAAAAATGCACGAAAAACGCGTTGAAAAAGCGCTGGTTGTTGACAGCAACTTCCACCTGCGCGGCATGATCACCGTTAAAGATTTCCAGAAAGCAGAACGTAAGCCTAACGCCTGTAAAGACGAGCATGGCCGTCTGCGCGTTGGCGCTGCGGTTGGCGCAGGTGCCGGTAACGAAGAGCGCGTTGACGCGCTGGTTGCCGCAGGCGTTGACGTTCTGCTGATCGACTCCTCTCACGGTCACTCCGAAGGCGTTCTGCAGCGTATCCGTGATACCCGTGCCAAATACCCTGACCTGCAGATCATCGGCGGTAACGTAGCCACTGGCGCAGGCGCTCGCGCGCTGGCTGACGCTGGCTGCAGCGCGGTGAAAGTGGGTATCGGTCCTGGCTCTATCTGTACCACGCGTATCGTGACCGGCGTGGGCGTTCCGCAGATCACCGCGGTGTCTGACGCGGTTGAAGCGCTGGAAGGCACCGGTATTCCAGTTATTGCTGACGGCGGTATCCGCTTCTCTGGCGACATCGCGAAAGCGATCGCTGCGGGCGCAGCGGCGGTGATGGTAGGCTCCATGCTGGCCGGTACCGAAGAATCCCCGGGTGAAATCGAACTCTACCAGGGCCGTTCTTACAAATCCTACCGCGGTATGGGTTCCCTGGGCGCGATGTCCAAAGGTTCTTCTGACCGTTACTTCCAGAGCGACAACGCTGCCGACAAACTGGTGCCGGAAGGTATCGAAGGCCGCGTTGCCTATAAAGGCCGCCTGAAAGAGATCATTCACCAGCAGATGGGCGGCCTGCGCTCCTGTATGGGTCTGACCGGCTGTGGTACCATTGACCTGCTGCGTACTAAAGCGGAATTCGTACGCATCAGCGGTGCGGGTATCCAGGAGAGCCACGTTCACGACGTGACGATCACCAAAGAGTCCCCGAACTACCGTCTGGGCTCCTGATTAATTTCCGCGCCCGGCTTCTGCCGGGCGCTCTGTTTTTGTTTCACTTGCCTCGGAATAAGCGTCAATGACGGAAAACATTCATAAACATCGCATTCTTATCCTGGACTTCGGTTCTCAGTACACTCAGCTGGTGGCGCGTCGCGTGCGTGAACTGGGCGTTTACTGTGAACTGTGGGCGTGGGATGTCACGGAAGCACAGATTCGCGAATTCAATCCAAGCGGCATCATCCTGTCCGGCGGCCCGGAAAGCACCACCGAAGAAAACAGCCCGCGCGCGCCGCAGTACGTATTCGAAGCTGGCGTGCCGGTATTCGGCGTTTGCTACGGTATGCAGACCATGGCCATGCAGCTGGGCGGCCACGTAGAAGGCTCCAGCGAGCGCGAGTTCGGCTATGCGCAGGTTGAAGTGGTTAACGACAGCGCGCTGGTGCGCGGTATCGAAGACTCCCTGACCGCAGACGGCAAACCGCTGCTGGACGTGTGGATGAGCCACGGCGACAAAGTCACCGCTATCCCGTCTGACTTCGTGACCGTTGCCAGCACCGAGAGCTGCCCGTTTGCCATCATGGCCAACGAAGAAAAACGCTTCTACGGCGTACAGTTCCACCCGGAAGTGACTCACACCCGCCAGGGTATGCGCATGCTGGAGCGCTTCGTGCGCGACATCTGCCAGTGTGAAGCCCTGTGGACCCCGGCAAAAATCATCGACGACGCCGTTGAGCGTATCCGCCAGCAGGTTGGCGATGACAAAGTGATCCTTGGCCTCTCCGGCGGCGTGGACTCCTCCGTGACCGCGATGCTGCTGCACCGCGCCATCGGCAAAAACCTGACCTGCGTCTTCGTGGACAACGGCCTGCTGCGCCTGAACGAAGCCCAGCAGGTTATGGACATGTTCGGCGACCACTTCGGTCTGAACATCGTTCACGTGGAAGGCGAGCAGCGCTTCCTGGACGCGCTGAAAGGCGAGAACGATCCGGAAGCGAAACGTAAGATCATCGGCCGCGTGTTCGTTGAAGTGTTCGACGAAGAAGCGCTGAAGCTGGACGACGTGAAGTGGCTGGCGCAGGGTACCATCTATCCGGACGTGATCGAGTCTGCGGCTTCCGCCACCGGTAAAGCACACGTCATCAAATCTCACCACAACGTGGGCGGCCTGCCGAAAGAGATGAAGATGGGCCTGGTTGAACCGCTGCGCGAGCTGTTCAAAGACGAAGTGCGTAAGATCGGTCTGGAACTCGGTCTGCCGTACGACATGCTCTACCGTCACCCATTCCCGGGTCCGGGTCTGGGCGTGCGCGTGCTGGGTGAAGTGAAGAAAGAGTACTGCGACCTGCTGCGTCGCGCGGACGCGATCTTCATCGAAGAGCTGCACAAAGCTGACCTGTACAACAAGGTAAGCCAGGCGTTTACCGTGTTCCTGCCGGTTCGCTCCGTCGGCGTGATGGGCGATGGCCGTAAATACGACTGGGTCGTCTCCCTGCGTGCGGTAGAAACCATCGACTTTATGACCGCGCACTGGGCGCACCTGCCGTATGACTTCCTGGGCCGCGTGTCTAACCGCATTATCAACGAAGTGAACGGCATTTCCCGCGTGGTGTATGACATCAGCGGTAAGCCACCGGCTACGATTGAGTGGGAATGATTTAACGACTGGCAATAGCCAGCGCGTAAAAAGCAGTAAAGTACCTCTAAGCCCGTGTAACTGCGGGCTTTTTTGTTTTTGTGTCTGGCACTTTCTGGCAGCTGTTAGCAACGGGAAGCACGGTTTTTTCAATGGAATTTTTGATGGTACTCTCTGGTTTCGAATTCAGGTTTGAAAAAGTACCATATGATAAATTTCGGTTGAGTTATGGTATTTGTTTTTTAAAAATCAATTAAAAACAGATAGTTAAATAACTTTTCTGATTATTTTTACAACAACCGGCGCAGCTTTGCTGCGCCAGAATGCATTGACAAGTTCAGTGCTTTTTTCCCGAAGTAAGTTTCTTCGCACCTATCAGTGAGGTTACTTTTCATATGCCCATCATTATCTTGTTCTTTTATGATGAGTCCCATGTCTCGGAGCTTGCTAGTTCGACGACCTACAAGCTGATGCGTAGTATCGATTAGAGCAGATATTTCACCAGCTCTCATTCGTTTAGATTCGTCATGGAGAATACTAACAATTTCTAACTCAACCGGCTCAAGCATAATTTCTTTATCTAGTTTCTCAACTTCATCTTTGAAATCTTCGGCTAAATTGGTGATTACGCATAATCCCTCAGCGCACTCTGGACATTTCCATTTATATAATTCTAAGCTGGCCTTTAATTCCATTGGGTGGCAAGCACCACAATAGTTACACTTGATTGTCTGATTTTTTGACAGGAACTGGTGAATTGCCCTCGTGTACTCGAAACACCTCTGCTGAAAATAGTGCCTAAACTCTCTACCATCAGGGTATCCCCAAACCATTCTTTCACTTTCGCATAGACCCAAGAACAAAGCGTAAGCAATAACATCATTACCATTTTTGTCTCTCATATTTTTATAGCGAGATACAAAAAAATTTTGCTCCAAAGATGCTAAGCATTTCTTCAAGCTCTGGGTTTACAAGTAAAATGACTAGTCGGTGGAATGCCTTTTTAAGTTTGAAAAAATATCCTCCGCCAATATTTCCGCTTGAAATTTTTCGCCATTACTCTTTAGCTTCATTAATTAAATATCTTAATAACTCTTTTTGATTTGTATCTATCTAATTTATTTTCGAATGGTTCTAATGCATATCGGTTCATTCGATCAAAGTACTTTTCGATAGTGCCTCATAATATTTTTTTGAAGCCAGCCTAATCGACGTGTTTGTAATTTTTTGAGATTTTGAGATTCTATCCAAATAGAGCACGTGAAGGAGGTGGCCTATTATTCTAGGCACGTTAAATGATGCCTGAAAGATCAGTTTCATCATTTCTATACGTTCAACCTCCGAGCGAAAGTCAAAATAATCGCTAATATTTACTTCAAAGGCTTCAAAACGGGTAACAAGTAGCCTTTCTGCATAATTTGCTGCCGACCGTTCCATTTCTTGAACTTCCGAAGCTTCATATAAATCTGAAAAATCCAAACTAATTGTATCCGCTTTTCCAGGATCTATTTTTCCGTAGTAAACTCGTCCAGGGTAGGCAGCAACCTTCAGCTTAATTGCCTCATTACTTGAGTTGTTTAAATGGTGATAGAACAACATCAACAAACAATCTTTGGTCGACGAAGTTAAGTTCTGAAAAGTCAATCAAAAAAAATCCAACAGCCTTAGAAGCCCAGGCTTCTGCTATTAGTGTTTGTATTTCCTCAATAATCTCTCCAAAAGGAAAGGATTTTAGAACTACGTCAGAGTATTCGTTATAAATCTCAGTATCGTCCAGAGTTTTATCGAAATCGACCGCAGATTCATTTAACTCTGTACTAATTTCTGCATGAGTTAAAGATGCTTTACCCCCAAGTTTTGCTGCATCTGCTTTTTGGTGAGAGTTCTCTTGTTGCTTTTTAACTCTAATCTGTTGGCTAATTTTTTGAAGAATTGGAATCTCATGCTGCTCGAGCTTAGATGATTTGACACGTTCAGCTATGTTATTTAAACAGAGCATAAGCTCATCGTACTGCTTTTTCTTACCCCTCCATCGATCCAATAACGTAAGCTTACCTGAGTTAACTCTTATTTCTTTCAGAAGTTCAGCTATGATTCGACCTAACATTGCTTTTCGTAATAAGTGAGATCGATAAGCAGAGAACGAAATCCCCATAGAATCTAATTCTTCAACAGGAGAAGTATTGGAATCTAAAATTTCTATCAACGATTTTACGTCTATATATACTGATATTATTTCACTTTTCCCTCGCAATGAAGATTGGGCTTTTGCGAATACAGTACTCTTGCCTTTTCCTTTCCTTCCTAGTAAAAACGTCGTGTTACTTGATAAAACAGAATTAAGAACGGCGTTACCTGGCAGTGCGTCCACGTAAAGTTGATCAATAGGTTTAGCTCCGATATCTCTCTCGAAATCTCGAAGCTCAGCTCTTCTATACTGTCGAAGAGACTCTGAAATTTTTGAAAATTTATCTAAATCCATATCGCTACCCTCTATCCTCTGGCACTAAATATTTTATTAGTGCGCATGCGCGTTTACCATGTTGGACCAGTGAAAACGCGCACAGTTAACTATCTGTATGTAATGAACTTATCAGCATTTTGCTAAATTCACCATCTGGGAAAACGCGCACGAAGTTGGGATAAAAATCGTCATGATTTGAATATGACTGCATGCCTGTCTATTTTTTTAGGCATTGCAAAAAAATAGCAATGTTTTGACCTGTCCCCAGGATTAGATACAACCTTCAGTTAGTAATGTCGGTTGGTTTTTCTTCATATTTCCTGTTTCGCCAGTCCGTTGCGAATTCAGCTGGTGTCTGGTAATCCAGCGATGAATGGGGACGGCACTCGTTATAATCCTGCCGCCAGTCATTAATCGTTTTCCGGGCATGAAGAATATCGCTGAACCAGTGTTCATTCAGACACTCATCGCGAAAGCGTCCGTTAAAACTCTCAATAAATCCGTTCTGCGTTGGCTTACCTGGCTGGATAAGCCGTAGTTCCACACCATGCTCAAAGGCCCATTGATCGAGCGCGCGGCAGGTAAATTCCGGGCCCTGATCGGTTCTTATTGTCGCCGGAAAGCCCCTAAACAGCGCGATGCTGTCCAGAATACGCGTGACCTGAACGCCTGAAATACCGAAAGCAGCGGTGATCGTCAGACACTCCTTCGTGAAATCATCCACACAGGTCAGGCACTTGATTCTCCGACCGTTGGCCAGTGCGTCCATAACGAAATCCATCGACCATGTCAGGTTCGGCGCATCCGGGCGCAGAAGCGGAAACCGTTCGGTTGCCAGCCCTTTACGGCGTCGTCTGCGTTTTACGCTCAGTCCATTAAGGTGGTAAATACGGTATACCCGCTTGTGATTGACGTGAAGGCCCTCCCGACGCAGCAGCTGCCAGATGCGGCGGTAGCCAAAACGCCTGCGCTCCAGTGCCAGCTCAGTGATGCGCCCTGATAAATGCGCATCAGCCGCAGGACGCTGAGCCTCGTAGCGGCAGGTCGACAGAGACAAAGCAGTAAGCCTGCAGGCACGACGTTGCGACAGACCGGTCGCATCACACATAAACTTAACGGCTTCCCGCTTGTGGTCTGTCGTCAGTACTTTCGCCCAAGAGCCACCTGAAGCGCCTCCTTATCCAGCATGGCTTCGGCAAGCAGCTTCTTGAGTCTGGCGTTCTCTTCCTCAAGCGACTTCAGGCGCTTAACCTCAGGCACCTCCATACCGCCATACTTCTTACGCCATGTGTAAAAGGTGGCGTCGGAAATGGCGTGCTTAC
>OIEO01000129.1_pt1 | contig 13302 bp, 17 predicted proteins | sample 1581851 | NCBI WGS metagenome assembly OIEO01 (sample SAMN03281010, study PRJEB24777) | human gut metagenome | isolation source: fecal sample PR157 from 1 month old male Malay infant, caesarean delivered... | reverse complement strand
CCTGACCCTTTTCAAACACACAGCTTCCCGATCTTTCATCGGAGGCGGTAACTATGGCTAAACGTATGCAAGACAAAGAGAGCATTGCCGGGATGTCCTGGCTGGTTCTGTTGATCATTGCTTGCTGGGGTGGACTTGTCCGCTACCTGATAGATGTGAAGCAGAGCAAGGCAACATGGAGCTTGTTCAATGCTCTTGCCCAAATGGTGGTTTCAGGGTTTACCGGCGTTATTGCTGGACTAGTGAGCATTGAAAGCGGACTGAGCATTTACATGATACTGGCCACTTCCGGAATTAGCGGGGCAATGGGTTCTGTTGCTTTGACCTATTTCTGGGAGCGCATTACCGGAGTTAAGGCACCATGACAGCAGATCAGATTATCGAGGGCATTCTCGGTAAAGAAGGGGGTTACGTAAATAACCCTAATGATAAAGGCGGCCCAACGCGCTGGGGCATCACGCAGACTACCGCCCGCGCATATGGTTACGCAGGCGATATGAAGGCGTTACCACGGGATACAGCCAAAGCCATTTATCTGTCGCAATACTGGACTGAACCGAAGTTCGACCGCATCGCCGAGTTGTCGCCAGCCATTGCGCAGGAGTTATGTGATACAGGCGTGAACATGGGGCCACGTGTCGCCAGTACATTCCTGCAGCGCTGGTTATCGGCTCTGAATATGCAGGGCAAGCTATATCCGGACCTGAAGCCGGACGGCGCGATCGGCAACATTACCATCGCCGCCCTGAAAAGTTATCTCGCTGTTCGTGGCAAAGACGGCGAAGTCACGCTGCTGAAGGCGCTGAATTGCAGCCAGGGTGCTCGTTATCTTGAGCTTGCTGAAGCGCGGCCAGCTAACGAGGCGTTCCTGTACGGCTGGGTTAAAGAGCGGGTGAGCCTATGAAGATGATTATTTTCGCGCTACTGGCGCTGGTGGCCGTGCTCGTCCTGTTGCTACTGCGCAAATATACCCGGCTGGAGTTTGTTGGTCATGCCCGGTTGCTGCTTAAAACATGGTCCGTCCGCCTGGGCGCTGCCGGTGCGTTGGTCGGTATATGGGCTCAATCATTCCCGGATGCTGCTCTTCATGCCTGGGCAATGCTGCCGCCGGATATCAAAGGTATTCTGCCGCCTAACGTTGTGGCGATGATTAGCCCGGCTCTTGTGGTGCTCGCCATCCTCTCTCAATACGTCAGACAGCCAAAGCTGAAAGAAAAAGCCGATGAGCAGCAGGAGGCGCAATGAGCCTTGAATTTATCAGCGGGCTGGTAGTCGTTCTGCTTGGCTTAATCGCTGGCGCGTTTGGGTTAGGCCATTCACGCGGAACCAGCAAGGCAGAAACCAAAGCCGAGCAGCAGCGCACCGAAGAGAAGGCCGCGGCTAACGTCGCCGTAGCAGAACGTAAGGCGCAAGCAACGAAAGAGGCCAGCGATGTACAGCAGACTGTTAGCCATATGCCTGATGACGATGTTGATCGGGAGCTGCGCGAAAAGTTTACCCGCCCCGGTGGTGGTTGATACGGCCTGCAACTGGGTACGAATTATCTACCTGACAGACCACGATATCGATGTGCTGGATAAGCAGACCAAGCGCGACATTCTAGCGCATAACAAATCGGTGCTGGCTAACTGCCCGAATCTAAACGCTACCCGATGACAGACCATGACGATATGCACGCTTTCAGTCGAAGTAAGAAGCCGCTGGTGGCTGCCGCTCTATCTCAAAATGCTGACGTTATTCTGCCATGTGGTACAGCGTGAGCCTGATTACGAAAAGGTATCTGCATTCATCGTGAAGTATGGCATTAGCCAGAAAGTGAAGGTGCAGCCAGCATAAAAGAAAACGGAGTAACGAATGAGCAAACCGGACTGGGAGGCCATCGAGACGGCATACCGGGCCGGGGTGATGTCTCTCCGAGAAATTGCATCTCAACATGGCATTAGCGAAGGGGCTATCCGTAAGCGCGCCAAGCGTGATGACTGGTCTCGCGACCTGAATGCGAAGGTGAAAGAACGCGCCGACGATCTGGTACGCAAAGCAGAGGTACGCAAACAGGTACGCACTGAAACGACTTTGTCAGAGCGCGTACTTATAGAGGCTACAGCTGAGGTCATTGCTACGGTACGCATGGAGCATCGCGGTGACATAAAACGCGCCAGGCAGATAACCAATGCCCTGTTTGATGAGTTGGGCGCCGAGTGCGCGGATGTAACTGCGCTGGAGAAACTCGGAGAATTGATGCTCAACCCTGACGACAAGGGCCAAGACAAACTCAATGAGATTTACCACAAGGTAATCAGCATGCCGGAGCGTGTTAAGTCGGTGAAGGCTCTCAGTGAAGCGCTGAAGAACCTCATCGGTCTCGAACGCCAGGCCTACGATATCGACGGCCCGGAAGGCGACAACTCTGTTAAGCAACTTTCTGACCTGATGGATTCCTTGTCTCAGGGGGCGTGATGAAACCTGAGCACCTCAAGCTGCTGTCCAACAAAGACTGGCGGCTGAACAATCTTTACTGGATCACCGACAAAGAGGGTAAGCCGACGCGGTTCAGGATGACGCCTGAGCAGCGCGAATACTTCGAGGGGATCCACACCCGCAACATCATCCTGAAAGCTCGACAACTCGGCTTCACAACTGAGGTATGCATCATCCAGTTGGACGCGGCCCTGTTCGAGTCGGCGAAGTGCGCGCTGATTGCCCATACGCTGAATGACGCAAAGCGCCTGTTCCGCGAAAAGGTGAAGTACGCATACGACAAGCTGCCGGCAGAGATAAAGGCAGCCAACCCGGCGAGCAATGACTCTTCCGGAGAGCTCGTCTTTAAGAAGGGCGGATCGCTGTACGTCAGTACGTCGTTTCGTGGCGGTACGCTGCGTTACCTGCACGTTTCCGAGTTCGGAAAGATATGCGCCAAGTATCCTGACAAAGCCCGTGAAATCGTCACTGGTGCGTTTGAGGCGGTATCGACAGGCTGCTTCGCTACTATCGAGAGCACAGCGGAAGGCCGGGCGGGTTACTTCTTCGATTACTGCCAGACGGCAGAGAAAGCCTTGCTGCAGGGTAAGCCACTGTCCGCGCTCGACTGGAAGTTTTTCTTCTTCTCATGGTGGAAGAATCCGCAGTACGCAATTGACCCGGTAGAGCCGCTACCTCAGCGCTTAGTTGAATACTTTGCTGAGATGGAGGCAAAGCACGGCGTTGTCGTCAACGAGCGCCAAAAGGCCTGGTATTACGCCAAAGAAAAGACGCTCGGCGAGGACATGAAGCGCGAATACCCGACCATACCGGCGGAGGCGTTCCAGCAGTCGGTCGAGGGCGCGTACTACGCCAAACAGTTCCGCTGGCTCTACACCAACAAGCGGATCGGCAAAATCCCCGATAACTCACATCTACCGGTTCACACGTTCTGGGATATTGGTGTGGGCGACTCCACGGCGATCTGGTTTGTTCGCGAGGTTGGTGAGGAGTTTCACATCATCGACTACTACGAAAACTCTGGCGAGGGGCTTCGGCACTACATGAAGGTGCTGAAAGACCGCGGCTACGAGTACGGAGAGCACTGGGGACCGCACGATATCGATAATCGTGAATTTGGTGCAGACGCAAAATCTCGGAGGGAACTCGCCCAGGAAGGGTACGAGATCGACGGTCAGGTTTACAGCATGACATTCCAGGTGGTGCCAAAGGTCGGTGTAGATACCGGCATTGAGTCGGTGCGTGAAATCCTCCCATCCTGTGTTTTCGATGAAGAGAAATGCGCTGAGGGCATATCTCACCTTGAGGGTTATCGAAAGGAGTGGGATGACAAGCGAGGATGCTGGAAAGATAAACCCCTTCACGACTTCACATCACACGGCGCCGACGGGTTCCGCTACTTCGCAGTAGCGAAAAACAACCACAAACAAGTCGGTGCAATTTTCTTCACCTAAGGAAATCTCAGTGAGTAACGATACCGAAATGCAAATCCTCGCTGGGCTCATAGTGAATAGCCTTAACGAGGTGGGCCGTGCGCGCCAGTTGTATGCTTCAGGGCTAGGGAAGTCAGGAAACACGAAACGACATCATCTATGGTGCGAATTTGGTTACCCGGAGCGTCTCGATTTTGACCACTTCTACAACATGTATGAGCGTAATGGCGCTGCGTTTGGCGCGGTGCATAAACTGCTCGATGCATGCTGGACTGACACGCCGGTGATCGTAGACGGTGATGAGACCAAAAAATCGAAAAAATCGACGCCGTGGGAGAAAAAAGTCACCAAGCTCATGAAAAAACACTGGGCTAAGGTGAAGGATGCTGATCGGCGAAATCTGGTAGGTCATTACTCCGGCCTGATTCTTCAATTTGCAGACAGCAAGGAGTGGTGGGAGCCCGTCGATCGCAGCGTTATGCGGAATTCTCGCGAGCGTGGCCTGGTCAAAATGATTCCAGCATGGGAGGCACAGGTTAAGCCCGGGGAACTTGAACAGGACCAGAAATCGCCAGACTACGGCATGCCGAAGTTCTATTACTTCCAGGAGCAACAAGTCGGGGACAATGGCAACATCTCCGGCCCGATGCGGTCGATTAAGATCCACCCAGAAAGAATCATCATCTTTTGCGAAGGCTCAGAAGACGAGTCATCGTTGGCCGGCATTCCGTTTCTGCGAGCTGGTTACAACGACCTGCTTGATATGGCGAAAACTTCCGGCGGTAGTGCGGAAGGCTTCCTGAAGAACGCCAGCAGACAGCTCGGCATCAACATGTCGAAGGAAACAAACCTCAAGACCATCATTGATGAAGCAAAGAAAGCCGGTTACTCAGGCCTGGCGGAAGCGCTAAATGCTGCCATACAGAAGCTGAACTCTGGTACAGATTCAGCGTTGGTGACTCAAGATGGTGAAGCCAAAGTGTTGTCGGTGGCGGCAGCGGATCCAAGTCCTACATGGACAGTGTCAGCAAATCAGTTTTCCTCTTCAGTCCAGATGCCATTCACCATTCTCTTTGGTCAGCAGACAGGGAGGCTTGCGTCAGATCAGGACAAAAACGACTTTGCTAAGCGCTGCAACGGTCGTCGTGCGGGTTTCCAGACTGATCGCGCGACTGCGGTAATTGAGCGGCTGTGGACAGTAGAAGTCATTGAGCCTCCGAAGTCTGGCGAAATTACTTTAACCTGGTCTGACTTACTAGCACCAAGTGAGAAAGAAAAGATTGCCAACATGAAGGAAATGGCGGCGGTCGCCAGGGATACACAGCAAGCCTACGGAACACCAGCTGTCGATGAGAATGAGGTCAGGGAAGCGGGAGAGTTAGAGCCGCGTGAAGAAGTGCAAACTCCTGACCCAAACAAAAAGGTAACTACCGATGATCCTCTTTCCGATGAATCCGGAGCAAAAGGCGAAAGTCGGTACGCCAGTAGTGCCGCGTAGCAAGGTTGACCCCACGCGATCGGCGAAGCAGGTCTGCGCGATGTTCCGGGATATCGAGGACCGGTATCTCGGCATCAAGCGAGCGCTGAAAGCATTGTTCGACCAGCGACTGACCGGGCGAGAGCGTGAGGTAAACAGCCATGACTGGCACTTCCTTTGCCATGACCACGGCGAGGATGTGCGGCTTTATCAAGTTAACGCTGGCAAGTTTATCTACGACATGTCGACGCAGGAGATGGCCGACCTGCTCGAAGCAGTGCAGGCCATTCTCGACGATTACCTGTTGGATGGTGGCGAGCAAAACCTCTGGGCGATGGATTACGTCGCCGCTGAGGCGCAGCGCGGCACGCTGGAGGCTTTCAATAATCTCTCGCAGCAGTCGCAGGTATACGCCAGCCAGACGACGCTACAGCAGCTTGTAAACAGCCCAGGTTATCTGAACCAGATAGCGGCAGCCAGGCTGACAACGTTCAGTGACTGGAAGGTCATCAGCGATACCGCCCGCGGTGACCTGACCAACATCATCACTGACGCGGTAGTGCGCGGCGTGAATCCTCGCGAGACGGCCAGCGTCATCAGCAAGCGCCTCGATGTTTCGATGTCGAAGGCCAAGACCATCGCTCAGACTGAACAGGTCGGTGCGCTGCGGCAGGCACAGTGGAACGAAACGGACTGGGCTGCTGACCGGCTTGGGCTGAATACCGGCCTGCTGTGGCTGTCAGCGCTCAAGCCTACGACGCGCACCTGGCACGCCAGCCGTCATGGCAAGGTCTACACCACGGAAGAGGTGCGGGACTTCTACGCTGAGAACGGTAACCGGTACAACTGTTATTGCAGTCAGGTACCGGCGCTGCTTAATGACGACGGCAGCATATTCAATAAAGGGCTGGCGGAACGGTTGGCGAAAGAACGTGATCAATGGAAAGAAGATTCCAATTAGTGCTTAATAGCATCATTATCATTTTCATGGAATCAAGCTGATGAGTATTACCCTACAAGAAGTTGGCTCTTTTTTCCTAACTCTTGTTGTTCCGATTACAACAGGGGTGGTTGCGGCAGGCTTTACAGCATACTTTGCGTTGAATAGGTTTTACAAAGAGAAATGGTGGGAAAAGAAACACTCCTCCTATAACCAACTTATCGATAATCTATTCGAAGTTAAGGCTATTTATGCCTATGCTTTTGACTTAGGACATGCTGAATACCAAGCAGATATGCGTGGTGAGTCTGGTCCTGACGGTGTAGTCGATTGGGAAAAATATCATAGACTTAAAGCTCAATTGCATCGATTTTACGTCCTTGCGCCAATATCATTAAGTAATCACACTCGAAATTTATTGGACGAATTCTTCTCTAAATCAACTGCGTCAGACTATAAAGTTTATGAAGAAGGTTTCCCCGATTTTATTGCTTACAGCGAAATGTCTACGGCTGCTCAGGAATTAATAGATGCCATAGTACTTGATGCTGAAAAAGAATTGAGGTTTAAGTAAAAATACTGATAAAAGGTCGCTCCGGCGGCCTTTTTTAATGCCTGAAAGCCACCAAAGAGGACCCAGCATGAAACGCAACCGCGTTAACGTGCTGACCGTCGTCAACTCCGCTTCAAACATCACCACTGAAACCATCGACGGCAAGCCACATATCGTGGTTCGCGGCATTACGCCTGTCGTGGACGATATCGTGATGAACCGGAAGTTGTACCCGGCAGCAGAAATCGAAAAGGCCTACAACACGCTTGAGCGCAACCCGATGCCGCTGGGCCACCCCAAAGTGGACGGTAAGCACGTGTCGGCGCGCGATGTCCGGGCGGTGAACGAATACCACGTTGGCGCCTGGCTGCAGAACGTCAGCCACGAAGGTGGGAAGGTGACTGGCGACATGTACGTTAACCGCCAGTACGCCGAATCCAGCGAGAAGGGCAAGCGCCTGATTAACCGCCTGGACGAGATGCTGGCCGGCACCAATTCCGATCCGATCCACATCTCCACCGGCCTGCTGTATTCCGGCATCGCTGCTAACGGCGAGTCTAAGGGCAAGAAGTACAACGAAATCGCCACCAACATGATGTTCGACCATGTGGCGGTGCTGCTTGATGAACCCGGCGCCGGTACGCCAGAAGAAGGCGTCGGTATCTTCGTTAACTCTGAAGGTGATGAGCAGCAGGTAGAAGTTGCTCGTCTTGCTGATGGCATCGACTGCACTCGCGACGGCCTGCTCAACAAGACCAAATTTTTCTTCACCAATGCCTCCAACTTCTCTTTCGACGACATCTCCCGCGCCATCAGCGACAAGCTGCGCGAGGGTGACACCGAAGATAAGTGGCTTTGGCCTGAAACGGTGTGGCCGGACAACTTCATCTACCGCAATGACACCAAATACCTGAAGCAGAAGTACCTCATCGATGACGACGGCAAAGCCGTGTTCGTCGGCGAACCTGTAGAAGTCGTGCGCAAACCCATTGAGTACGAGATTAAAACCAACGGAGAGAACGATCCGATGAAAGAACTGATTATCAATGCGCTGCAAGCCGCTGGTAAGCCGACTGAAGGCAAGTCCGACGCCGAGCTGATGGACGCATACAACCAGATGAAGGCCGAAGAAGCCACCGCCAAGAAAAAAGGCGATGAAGAGATCGACCAGGAAACCGGCAAGCCCAAGAAGAAAGAGCAGGCAGCCAACAATGAAGAGATGCCAGCCTGGGCTAAAACGCTTACCGAACAGGTAATGGCGCTTAATTCACAGATCAACGCTAACTCCGAGAGCGAGAAGGCCAGCATGCGCGCCGCGGTGAAAGCCAAATTTGGCATGACTGACATTGCAGTTAACGCCCTCGACGGTGAGCCGCTCAGCGAGCTGTTTGCTAAATGCCAGACCTCAACCGGCCTGAATGGTGCTTTCCTGCAGGCCACTAACAACCAATCAGTCAGCGAAATGCCGGAGTAAAAAATGGCTAAAGACGGAAAACACGTAATTCACGCCGGTGGCGTATTCCCTAATCCGCTGCTTAACCGTGAAGGTGCCGCGGCGGCCGCCACTAAACCAGGTACCGTTGGCTTCTTCTCTGCCGGGAAGTTCACAGCGTCGGTTGATGGTAACGAAGAGGCGATCCTCTATATCGCTGACTTTGATTATCTGCGCTGCCAGACGGTTGATGACTCCATACCGGTGAATGAGCTGGTGGTTGGCATTCATCCAATGCAGGGCATGTTCCTCAACGTACGCGCCGCTGCAGGCACGTACAAAAAAGGACAACCGCTTTCCATCGCAAATGGCCAGGTTAAAGCCGCCGGCGCCGATGAATCAATTCGCGCATTTGTCGAAGAAGACACAGCGTACACCGTTGCTGCAGGCGATCTGCTGCGCGTCGTTATCAAGTAAGGAGCAACTGAATGCTTGTATTTTCACGCTCTATCGGTGAACGCACCGGTAACCTAGAAGTCAACCAGGCACAGTTCCGTGAGCTGGAGATGGCGCGCAATATGAGCGCCCAGGCCGTGGCTGACTTCATCGCCCGCGCTCGCTTTGGTGAGCAAGGCCATCTGGATGCGGTGAATGCGGTAGACGATATTCGTCGCATGTACCGTGCGTACGACCAGACCGTTCTTGCTCAATTCGAGCCAAATACCGAGTTCACCTTGTTTAATGACTTGATGCCGCTGTCTCGCTCGGTCCGTCTGGAAGAGTCCGTGTATGAATACGCTCGTACTGGCGGCCGTGGCTGGGCGCACACATCAATGTCGGGACAGATTGGTGCGGCACTTGACGCACGTGCGTACAGCTTCGACGGCACGATGGTGCCGGTGCACGATTCTGGTTTCAAGTTCCACTGGCGTGACCCGATCTTCAATAAAGGCTCTGCCCTTGCTTCCCTGTCTGACGCGCAGCGCGGTTCTGTTGATGACGTGCGCCGTAAAATCGTGGACTACATGTTCAACGGTTTCCGCGACTCGGAAGGCAACTTCGTTACCTTCGATGGCAAAACGTGGAAAGGCCTGAAGAACGATGAACGCGTCGGCCAGGTTGATTTGGGCGCATCTGGATTGAACATCGACTTCTCCAGCCGCACTACAACCGCAGAACAGAACCGAAACGGTGCGATCGCGCTGCGTGACACCATGAAGATCACCAATAACCAGTACGCGCCGCAGACCTGGTACGTATCCAGCGAGATCATGTCCAACTGGGAGCGCTATTTCAGCGACAATTACCAGTCAGGCACCATCCTGCAGGAAATCCTGAAGCTGTCCGGCATTGCCGCAGTGAAAGAAGACGCCGAACTCACAGGTAACCAGATTTTGGTGGTTCCTCTGACTGCCGGCGTTATCGCTCCGATCACTGGTCAGGCTGTGGGCACTGTCGCTGACCCTCGTCAGTTCTATAACAGCGACTACATCTGGCGCACCTGGGGCGCTATGGGCCTGATGGTCAAGCAGGATATCAACCTCAAACATGGCGTGCTCTTCGCGAGCAGCTAAGGAGAAATTGAATGGCACTGGTAGAAATCACAGCAGGTAACGTCTTCGCCGGTGCCAACCTCCGCAAACTGGAGGTTGGTGCGATCGTAGAAGTGGACGATGCAACAGCAGCGCGCTGGAAAGCGTCTGGCAAAGCAAAGGACACTGACAAGAAGAAAGGCGAGAAGCTTTCCTTCGAAGTGGCAACTCCGTCCGCGCAGGCGGCAGACCTTTCTGGCCTGCAAAAGCAACTCGCCGACGCGCTGGAGCAGAACCAAAAGCTAATCGCCGATGGTGAAGCAAAAGACAAGGCTCACGCCGACGCGCTGGCAGCAGAAACAAAACGTGCTGACGAAGCAGAGTCCGCACTGGCAGAAGCTACCAAGAAGGCAAAATAACCATGGCTGACCCAATCACAGCGGCAGACGTGCAGGCGTTCCTCGGTGAATTGGGTTATTCCATTCCCGGTGCGCTGCTGGATCCGATTCTCTGCGTGGTGAACAAGATTATCCCGTGCCTTGATGGTGCGGGATATGACGACTGCACGGCAAAGCTCATCCTGATGTATGCCGCTGCGCTCATGGCGACGTCTTCCGGTGCCCGGCGAATAAAATCGCAGGGGGCGCCATCAGGAGCGTCGCGATCGTTCGATTACGGTGCTGACAGCATCACCTGGTTGCGTGACTCACTGACCCGACTCGATACCAGCGGATGTACCGGTGAACTCCCCATCAGTGCCGGTAATAGCGTCGGCCTGTTTCTCGTTGTTGGTGGCTGCTGATGAAATGGATATCCGTTAGTGTCCGGATGCCGCGGTCATTCGTTCGTGTCTGGGTGATGACCGATACTGGGAAGCAAACCACAGCGTACGTGAAAAGCAATGGTGAGTGGTACATCAACTGCGACCGCATACGCGCCACAGGTGCCGTTGTGCTGCGATGGAGGGATGACTGATGTCTTCGGTTGCCAATTGGTCTTATACCGCTACAGCGACAATCTGGCGGAAGCTGGAGGGCAACGACGAATACGGCGACCCGTTGGGCTATGCCGAACCTGAGCATATCCTCTGCGATTACGAGGGCGGGCTCAGCAAGAAGTTAGCTAACCTGGGCGCCGAAATCGTCGTGAAGAATACCGTCTGGTCTGAGTATGCACTGGCAGCGGCAGGTGATTATCTGCTGATTGGCCAGTCAACCGAAGCAGACCCGGTTATCGCTGGTGCCGACGAGGTGCGGCAGGTTATCCGTTACGCCGATACGTTCGAGCGACTGGCGGATGATTACGCCATTCTGACTGGGGTCTGATTATGGGTATTAAAGTTAGCGGCATTAGTCAGGCCAAAAAACACCTCAATGACACCATCAACGATGTCAGAGGGCGCAAGGTCATTCGTGCGCTTCAGTCTGCGATGATTCTTATCGGTGCGCGGGCAGCCTATTACACCCCTATCGACACCTCTACGCTGATTAACAGCCAGTTCAGAGAAATCGACGCTGGTGGCTTGCTCATCACCGGGCGCATCGGTTACTCAGCCAATTATGCAGTGTATGTTCATGAGGCGTCAGGCAAGCTGAAAGGACAGCCGCGAGCTCACTTCGGTATTACCAGTAACCGCTCTGAGTTCGGACCGCAGAAACCGAAAGAGTTCGGTGGAGGTACCGGAACGGGAAACTACTGGGATCCACATGGTGAGCCGCAATTCCTGACCAAAGGCGCGAATGACGAGCGCGATAACGTTGATGCGGTGATGCGCAAGGAGCTTTCGCTATGACACCAATGATGCATGAGCGTGTGCGCAACATGTTCGGCGACGCCGGGCTAACGACTGGCTTCACGGTGCAACAGTTGATGTACGATGACCCTGGCGACCTGTCGAAAGCGATCATGGTGTTCAGGCCAAACGGCGGCTCGAACATTCGAACAGATCTCGGTTCCGAATATCATGTCCTTGTCGATGTCGTCGGCGCGAAAGATAAGCGCAAAGATGCGCTCAATGCCGTGCAGAAAATTGTCGATTACGTACAAGCCAACCCCATGGCTGACGAGTGCGTCGGCTACATCCAGAACATGGGCGCAATTCCCGCGCCAGTGCTCACAGAAGAAGGGCGAATAGTCTTCCGACTCCAATTTGCCTGTACCTATGGCGAATAGCCAAACCAAACAAATGACCCGCTACGGCGGGTTTTCTTTTGAGTATAAGAGGAGTTTCACATGGCTGATTGCCCGAACTCGAACGAACGCCTTTTCGGCGGCGCGGTCGTTCTGGAAGTTGCCGACGGTTGCCCAGACACCAAACCTGATGAATCCGAATGGAAGTCTCTGGCAGCTGGTACTTCTAAAGGGTTTGACTTCAATCCGAACTCAGTAACTTCAGATGCGGATGACGGCGGTGGTTACGTCGAGACCATCATTACCAACAGTGATTTTACCCTGAGTTTCGAGGGGGAAGTTCGTAAAAAAGATAAGTTGGATCAGTACGGAGTCGGTAAGTTCATCAAGTATTTTGCTGATGAGCTAAAGGCCAAACGTCAACCTGGTATTTGGGTTCGAATGGACTACGGCCCTGTTGAGTTCATTGGCTACATGAACATTACGGCGCTAAGTTCTGACGGCGGAACCAACGACATCGTTACGTTCTCCACTGAATTCAAAGTTGGTGATGCCAGCACCATTGAAGTGAATGAGGTGACTTCTGTAGCAGTAACAGGTGTGACGGTAACTCCGGCCACCAGCACTGGCGCTGCAGCTGGAACCAGCACCTTCACGGTGAATATAGCCCCCGCCGGAGCTACCAACAAAAACTTTACCGTAGCGACCACCGATGCGACCAAAGCAACGGCTACCGCCTCCGGCAACACCGTTACCGTGACGCGCGTCGCCACCGGCAGCGCGCAGATCATCATCAACACCGAAGATGGCAACTTTGTGGCCGTGCATACGGTCACCGTTACCTAACGGACATTCCAAAGGGCAGCGCGCTGCCCTTGATAATGACCGCTTACTGGAATGAGCTATGACTGCATTAATCGACATTGGTGAATTCTCTGTCAGTGATAGTCGCGATGGAGGTCAAGACTACCTGTTAAGACCATCTTTCGAGGCGATGACCCGCATTGGGACACCTGCAGAGATTGTGCGAGCGTATGCCACTATTCACGGAAGTGATGTTGCAAAACTACTTGAAGTCTGTACTGATACACTGAGAAGAATTCCTGACTGGCTTTCACCTTCATTTAACAGATCAGCAGAGAAGGTACTATCAACATGCATGCATGTGCTTCAGGCTTGCTGCGAAGATGATATGACACCGATGATTGGTGAGTGGAAAGGGTGGCGGCATTGTGTCGTCTATCGCCCCGGGCAGATGCCGAAGAACGATATCATCGTGCTGGCTCAACACCTCATGCAGCACGGCGTTGTCGGCAAGGCTAAGGTT
>OIEO01000128.1_pt1 | contig 13312 bp, 14 predicted proteins | sample 1581851 | NCBI WGS metagenome assembly OIEO01 (sample SAMN03281010, study PRJEB24777) | human gut metagenome | isolation source: fecal sample PR157 from 1 month old male Malay infant, caesarean delivered... | reverse complement strand
CCCGGTGCGATCCGGGGATACCCACAGCATTTTTTATGCCCTGCACACCATGCAGACGCAGCTCAAGCGCATCGTCGACAACATCAGCGAAGCCAGCCACTCCGTGCACGGCGGGACCAGCGAAATTTCGGCGGGCAACCTTGACCTCGCCTCGCGTACCGAGGAACAGGCGGCGGCGATTGTTGAAACCGCTGCCAGCATGGAAGAGATTTCGGTTACGGTGAAGAACAATGCCGACAACGCCCACAAGGCGACCACCCTGACCGATCGCGCCGCGAGCCTTGCCGGGCATGGCGAAACGCTGGTGAACGACGTGGTCGTGGTGATCGGCGAGATTGATGAGAGCGCGCGCAAGATCGGTGAGATTAACAGTATCGTCGATGGCATCGCCTTCCAGACCAATATCCTGGCGCTGAATGCGGCCGTTGAAGCGGCGCACGCGGGCGAACAGGGTCGCGGTTTCGCAGTGGTCGCAGGTGAAGTGCGCAATCTTGCCCAGCGAAGCGCCAACGCGGCAAAAGAGATCTCTCAGCTGATTGCCGAGTCCTCAGGCCGCGTCAGCAAAGGCGTTGAGCTGGTCAATGAAACCGGCGTAATGATGAAACAGGTGATTGAGGCGGTGTCGCACGTGCATCTGGTCATCAACGACATTGTCCAGGCGCTGGACGAGCAGAATCGGGGGATTAGCCAGGTCAGTACCGCCGTTAACCAGATGGACAGCACCACCCAGCAGAACGCCTCTCTGGTTCAGCAGATCTCTGCGGCGGCGCTCTCGCTGGACGAGCAGGCTAAATCGCTGGAGAAGACGCTGGCGTTCTTTCATTCTTAAATAAAAAGGCACCCGCCCGGCGGGTGCCTTTTCACGCCATGAGCGTTACAGCCCTTTCAGCAGCTTGTCGACAAACTCCGGAACAACCGTGCTAGCCAGACCGTAGTGTTTCTCTTCAAACTCGCTGCCCACCTGGCTTGGCTCAAGATTGAGTTCAACCGTATGCGCGCCGTGCAGTCGCGCTTCGTGGACAAACCCCGCCGCCGGGTAAACGTGGCCGGATGTACCGATGGCGATAAACACGTCGGCCATCGCCAGCGCGCTGTAGATCTCATCCATTCCCAGCGGCATTTCGCCGAACCAGACCACGTGCGGACGCAGGCGCGACGGGAACTGGCAGCAGTGGCACTTATCCTCCGGCAGCACGTCCTCTTTCCAGTCCAGCACCTGACCGCTCCATGCGCAGCGAACCTTGAGCAGCTCACCGTGCATATGGATGATGTTCCTGTTGCCGGCTCGCTCATGCAGGTTGTCGATATTCTGCGTCACCAGCAGAAAACGATCGCCAAGCGCCTCTTCCAGCTTCGCCAGCGCCAGATGCGCGGCATTCGGCGCGACGTCAGGCTGCTGAAGCTGACGACGGCGGGCGTTGTAAAACGCCTGCACAAGATCCGGGTCACGGGCAAAGCCTTCCGGCGTGGCGACATCCTCTACGCGGTGCTCTTCCCACAGCCCGTCCGCCGCGCGGAAGGTTCGAATTCCTGACTCGGCGGAGATCCCCGCCCCGGTCAGCACCACCACTCTGGGTTTATCCATCGCTTCTGGCATCATTCTGTCTCTGAAAAAGATCCGCTGGCGCAAGCGCTCACGCAAGCGGCGTTTATTTTTGCGAAAACGGCTGAGTCGACCCTGGCGACGCGACAGCATAGAAACCTCGTAAACTAATCGGTGAGATGAAGGAATGCGGCTCCGCGCATGCCTCCTGCGTCCCCGTGTCGCGCGCGTTCAATACGCGGCACGCGGGCAACCGGCAATAAATGTCGGGGCAAACGCCCGGACAACCGTTCCGTAATCGCGGTAAAGTTTGAGAGCCCTCCCCCGGATCACCAGCAGATCCGGGTCGACGATGGTGAGAATATTGCCCAGACACACCGCCAGCAGATCCAGATAGCGCTCGACGTGCTCACGCGCCTGCGCATCCCCTTGCTCCCACAGGGTAATGATTTGAGGGGCCTCAAGTTTCTGATGATAGAAGTGTTCGTAAAGCCATGCAAACCCGCGGCCTGACAGGTAGTTCTCAATACAGCCGTGCTGCCCGCAGCCGCAGCGGGTCAGCGGGAAATCACGGCCGACGACCTCCAGCGCATCCACCGGCAGGCGGATATGACCAAACTCGCCGGTGATATAGCTGCGGCCGGTGATGGGCTTACCGTTGATGACGATTCCTCCGCCGACGCCGGTACCGAGGATCAGCCCCATCACCAGCGGGTAGCGACGGAACTCATCATCCCAGGCTTCGGAGAGCGCAAAGCAGTTGGCATCGTTATCTAAACGCACGTCGCGTTCAAGGAGCGCGGAGAGATCGGCGCGCAGCGGTTTACCGCTGGCGGCAGGCACGTTGGCCGCGTAAAGCGTACCATCGTCGGTTTCCGGCATGCCCGGAATACCAATGCCGACGCTGCCTTTCACGCCAAAGCGTTCATCGGCCTGCGCCACCAGCGCGGCAATGGCGGTTAAAAATTCATCGTAGCTGTCGCGCGGCGTGGGAACGCGGGTTTCCCACTGCAGTTTGAGGTCTTTATCAAACACGCCGAGCGCAATCTTGGTGCCGCCAATATCAAATCCATAATACATAACGCATTCCTCTTTCGATCTGGCGACCCGAAAGCCGCTAGATCGTGACGTAATTACTGGCCACTTAATACCCTCGCCGGATCAATTCGGCTTGCGCGACGCGCCGGATACCAGCTTGCCAGCAGACTCAGTAAAAGTGCTGTAAGCAGCACATAAAAAAACATCCAGCCAGTGCAGTTCAGACGGCAGGAAGTCAATAAAATAGATATCACCCGACAGGAACTGGTGACCAATAAGCTTTTCAATGCCGTTGATAATCGGCGTTAGCTGCAGGGAAACCACCACGCCAATCACCACGCCGCACAGGCTGCCGAACAGCCCCGCCAGCAAACCGTACCAGACGAAGATGGCGCGAATAAGACCGTCTTTTGCCCCAAGGGTACGCAGCACGGCGATGTCGCCGCTCTTGTCTTTGACCGCCATCACCAGCGTCGAGACGATATTAAAGCACGCGACACCGATCACCAGCACCATCGCCAGATACATAATGGCGCGGATCATCTGAATATCACGGTACATATAGCCGTAAGTGCCGATCCAGCTTTTGATGTAGACATAGTTATTGGTCACGCTGCCCGCGTCGCGCACCAGTTTGTTAGCGTTAAAGACGTCGTTCACCTTAATGGCAATGCCCGTCACGCTGTCGCCCATGTCGAGATACTGGCGTGCATCCTCCATCGGCACCATCGCAAAGCTGTGGTCAAGCTGACCGCTCAGCTGAAGAATACCGGTAACGTGCAGGCGCACGCGCTTTGGCTGCTGCAGTTTGTGATCGGCGCTGGCATTCGGGATCATGATTGACACCCAGTCGCCCTGCTTCACCTTCAGGGCATCAGCAACGCCTTTACCCATGATGATCTGCTGCTCGCCCGCCTTGAAGTTGGCCCACGCGCCGTTCTGCACGTAGTTCGGCAGCGCGCTGAGGCGCGCTTCCTGCGTCGGATTCACCCCTTTCACCTGGATGGCGCGCAGGTTTACCCCGCTCTCCACCAGCCCGGTAAAGTTAATGTAGGGCGCAGCCGCGGCGATGCCGGGCACCTTTTTCCACTTTGTTCAGGGCGTCGCTCCAGTTAGTCCACGGCTGGTTAACCGGTTCGATCTCCCCGTGCGGCACGACCGCCAGAATACGGTTATTCAGCTCGCGCTCGAAGCCGTTCATGGCGCTTAAGCCCACGATCAGCACCGCCACACCCAGCGCAATACCGATGGTCGAGATAACGGAGATCAGCGACACCATGCCGCCGCGACGGCGGCCGCGGCTAAAACGTAAACCGATGAGTAACGATAACGGTGACGCCATTACTCTGCTCCCATCAGGGTCAGTTCCGCGTTCAGATGGCCGTCGCGCATCTCAAGCTGGCGCCCCATGCGTTTTGCCAGCTGCAGATCGTGGGTCACCACCAGAAACGCGGTGCCCTGCGAGGCGTTCAGCTCGCCCAGAAGCTGGAAAATACTGTCCGCGTTGCGCGCGTCCAGGTTACCGGTAGGCTCATCCGCCAGCACCAGACGCGGGTTGTTGACCAGCGCACGGGCAATCGCCACGCGCTGACGCTCGCCGCCGGACAGCTCCGACGGACGGTGGTTTCCGCGATGGCCCAGCCCTACCGCTTTCAGCATGTCGCTGGCGCGGGCGTTAATCTCAGCGGGCTTTTTTCTTGCCAATCAGCAGCGGCATCGCCACGTTTTCCAGCGCCGTGAAATCCGGCAGCAGGTGGTGGAACTGGTAGATAAAGCCCAGCTCGCGGTTACGCAGCTCGGCCTTCGCCGCGGAGGACATTTTGCTCATCGGCTGGCCGGAGAAAATCACGTCGCCGTTGGTTGGGGTATCCAGCCCGCCCAGCAGATGCAGCAGTGTACTTTTGCCCGAGCCGGAGCTGCCGACAATCGCCATCATCTCGCCTTCGCCCACGCTAAAGCTCACATTGTGCAGCACGTCGGTTTGCACAGTGCCTTCCTGATAGCGTTTGGACAGGTTGTCGCATTGCAACAGGATCTTATTCATAACGTAAAGCCTCAGCGGGTTGAGTGGCGGCAGCGCGCCAGGAAGGATAAAGCGTAGAAAGCAGCGCAATGGCCATCGCGGCCAGCGCGATACCGACCACCTGCAGCGGCTCGATGGCCACCGGCAGCGCCGCGCCGTCAAGCAGCGCGCCGATGATCGGCATTAAATTGTTGAGCTGGCTGGCAAGCAGCGCACCCAGCACCGCCCCGAGCAGCGCGCCGATGATACCGGCGCTGGCCCCCTGCACCATAAACACGGCCATGATCTGCCGCGGCGTCAGCCCCTGGGTTTGCAGGATAGCGACCTCGCCCTGCTTCTCCATCACCATCAGCCCTAGCGAGGTGATGATGTTAAAAGCAGCCACGGCGACGATCAGGCTCAGCAGCAGCCCCATCATATTTTTTTCCATCCGCACGGCCTGGAACAGCTCGCCTTTACGCTCACGCCAGTCCTGCCATTTGGTGCCGTCCGGCAGTTTTTGCTGGCTGAGGGTATCGACCTTCAGCGGCGCGTCGAGCCACAGGCGCCAGCCGGTGATATTGCCGGCCGGGTAGCGCATCAGGCGTGACGCGTCCTGGATGTTAACCAGCATCTGGTAGCCATCGACTTCACTGTTGGCGGCAAAGGTCCCAATCACGGTGAACAGGCGTTGGCTTGGCAGGCGCCCCATCGGCGTAAACTGGCTGGCTGAAGGCACCATCACGCGGAGCTGGTCGCCGCGGTTGACGCCAAGCTGACCGGCAAGCTGCTCACCCAGAATCACGTTGTATTTCCCGGCTTCCAGATCGGTCTGCTTCACGTTAACGAGATACGGCGTCAGCGGATCTTTTTGTGCCGGGTCAATACCTAGCATCACGCCGACCGCCACGCTGCGCGCGCTCTGCAGCACCACGTCGCCGGTGGTCATTGGCGCAACGCGCGTGACGCCCTGTAACTTCGCCGCGCTTTCCGGCAGCTGCTGTGGGTTAACCGAACCGTTAGTCGATGAGAGTACGGCCTGCGGCATCAGCCCCAGGATGTTGTTTTGCAGCTCGCGCTCGAAGCCATTCATGACGGAAAGCACCGTCACCAGTGCCATCACGCCAAGCGTAATGCCAATAGTCGAAAGCCAGGAGACAAAGCGACCGAAGCGGTCCGCGGCGCGCCCACGCATGTAGCGTAAGCCTATGAAGAGTGCGACAGGTTGATACATGAAGTCCGTCTGTTTGCTGATAGCAGACCCACGAGTATATAAGCGAATCCGTTAAGCGTAAATGACTGAAACCGTAAGCTTTGGTAATCATTTTTCCAAAAAATTCAGATAAATCAGGGTACTAATATCTGAAACCGCCCCTCGCAACCTCCACCTTTTCCGAAAAACCTCCTGATACAGACTGTTACCCATTACAGCCCGGTTTCGTTTAACAACAATTGCTCGTTCGTCTATGGCAATAAGGTAGTTGCGAACAATGAAGCAAAAAGCATTATGGATTAACCAGATAAAAGGGCTGTGTATATGCCTGGTGGTTATCTACCATTCAGTTATCACGTTTTATCCGCACCTGATCGGGCTGCAACACCCGCTCTCTGGCCTTCTCGCCAAATGCTGGATCTATTTTAATCTCTATCTCGCCCCCTTCCGTATGCCGGTCTTTTTCTTTATCTCCGGCTATCTGATCCGTCGTTATATTGACGAGGTGGACTGGCGAACCAGCCTCGACAAGCGAATCTGGAGCATTGTCTGGGTTCTGGCGCTGTGGGGGATTCTGCAATGGCAGGCGCTGACCCACCTGAACGCCTGGCTGGCGCCCGATCGCGAGGTTGCCACCTCGTCGAACGCGGCCTACGCCGATTCGCTCCAGGGATTTGTGCAAGGGATGCTCACCGCCAGCACCAGCCTGTGGTATCTGTATGCCCTGGTGGTCTACTTCACGTTGTGTAAACTGCTGAGCCGCTGGAAGCTGCCGATGCTGGGACTGCTGGCGCTGGCAAGCATCGCGATCAACTTCCTGCCGCTGCCGTGGTGGGGAATGAACAGCGTGGTACGCAACATGATCTACTACAGCCTCGGGGCGTGGTATGGCGCTGAGCTGATGGCATGGATGAAAAATCTAAACCTGCGCCGCACCTGGCTGGCAACGGGCGCTTTCGCCGCCGTCTCCGTGGTGCTGTGGTTTGCTAACGTTCCGCTGCTGCTCTCCTTGCTGTCGATTGTGCTGATCATGAAGCTGTTCTACAGCGTTGAGCAGCGCTATGCCGTTCACCCTGACAACCTGCTGAACGTGATTGGCTCCAATACCATTGCGATTTATACCACCCACCGCATCCTCATTGAGGCCTTTAGCCTGTTCCTGATCGGCGAGATGAATGCCGCTTACTGGCCGGTCTGGGCCGAACTCACCTTAATTCTGGTCTACCCGTTTGCCAGCCTGCTTATCTGTACCCTGGCCGGGCTGGGGGTGCGTAAACTCTCCACCGCGCTGTTCGGGGACATTTTCTTTTCTCCGCCTTCGACGCTTACGCTCTCGCCGACCACCCGTTAATGCCCTCTCCGCCCCTTTCGGGGGCGTATAACCCCGCCGTGCGGTTACGATTTGCTTATGTAAAACGATCGAGGATAATAAAGACATTGCGTATCAGTGATATGCCCCAATGTCGCGGTAGGGATACCCGTTACCGGATACCCCCCGCACAGATCCCGGCGTGCGCGATTTACGCACCGGGCTCCTGCCTCGGGTGTCTGGCGGTGAACCGCTCCACAGGCCATGGATGAAGAACCCGAACCCTTGGTAGCCATGCGGCTGCCAGTTTGTTTGCTTTCGTCCAGGTCGTATCATCCTTCTGGCTCCTGCGCCTGAGCGCCCGGCGCCAGAGGTTTGTTACGTGTGTCCTGAACTTCTGCATGGTGGGGAAGTTGCCCGGTACCGAGTGATAGTTCAGGTATCCCTGAACCACTCTCCTGAGCCATTTTCCCTGTTCGGGGATTGAGTAATGCCAGCGCCTTCGCAGACCGTCTTTGATGGCTTTCAGAGTTGCCGTCATCCGATCCCGGCGGGTCTTTCGTATCAGCATGAACCTGCCGTTGCGATCTTTCCCGCTGATGTGCGTGAACCCGAGGAAGTTGAACGTTTCTGGTTTGCCTTTTCCCCTGATGGCACGGTTTTCGGCAGCGAAGCGGCCGAACTCCATCAGACGGGTTTTCTCCGGGTGAACCGTGAGTCCGAACTCCCTCAGTCTGCGCTGCATGGCTATACGGAAGCGCCGGGCATCGTATCGTTTGTCGAACCCGATGACGATGTCATCGGCGTATCTGACCATTACCACATTGCCTGTGGCATAGCGACGTCGCCACTGATGCGCCCACAGATCGAAGACGTAGTGGAGGTATATGTTTGCCAGCAGCGGTGAGATGACCGCACCCTGTGGGGTGCCTTCCTCCGTTGCTCGCCATTGACCCTCCTCCGACGTCCCGGCTGTGAGCCACTTACGTATGAGCCTGATTACCCTCCGGTCGCCGATCCGATGCTCTGTGAACCTGATCAGCCATTCGTGGCTCACCCTGTCGAAGAACTGACTGATGTCGGCATCCAGTACCCAGTTTACGTTAGTGCGTACCAGCCCTGTGGCCAGTGCGTCCAGTGCATCGTGCTGGCTTCGCCCGGGTCTGAACCCGTATGAGAACCCCATAAAGTCGTTTTCATAGACTGCGTTCAGGATTTTCACCAGCGCATACTGGACGATCTTGTCCTCCAGCGAGGCGATGCCGAGCGGGCGTTGTTTTCCATCCGCTTTTGGGATGTAGTGACGCCTGCCGGGCTGCGCCCTGTAGCTGCCCTGATGTAGCCTCCGGTGCAGATCTGTTATGTTGTTCTTCATGTTTCCGGCGTAGTCCATCCACCTGATGCCATCCACTCCGGCGGCCGCTTTCCTGCTCAGGGAGAGGAATGCGGCTTCCAGTGCTTCGACTGTCAGCAGGTGGAACAATGCTGTAAACCGTTCTTTCTTCCGCTGCTTCGCAGCTTCCCGCACGCGTGACAGCCTCTGTGACATGCTTTCCCGGCTCTGTGTCCGGCGCATGTGTGGCTGTTCCGCGTTCCCCTTGGCCCCGCTCCTTCGCTCCACTGACTCCGCTCCTTTCGGGTTGTTCGCCTGCTTCGCCGCTACTATGAGCGAGTCCGACTTCTCCTCTCCGTACATCACCGGCTATGACTCCTCGTCTTCCCGGTGCGGGCCATCTCCGACGCTGGCAGATGGTCAGAGGGGAGATCTCCCGGTTCCCGCGTAGAGATCGTATTGACATGCCAGGGTCTCAGACCCCGCCGGGTCCATGTGGCACTCGCAGTATCGCACCCTATGATGTTGCCTTCCGTTAACAGTACAACGTCGGCACCCGGTAATTTAATATACATTTCGTGGCTCAATGGCTGGCCTGTCAACACCCCTGTCAACGCTTCGCCCCATACCTCGCGGTATGCAACGCATGACTCGGGGACCTTGTGGATTGCTGGTCCTTCAATGGTCGGGGACTTTCACCCCTTGATCTCTACCGGTCTCCCGGCGCACACTGGTTTTATAATCTGTATGGTGAAAACAGAGGATACAGCATGACGCGCTATCAACATCTCGCCAACCTTCTGGCAGAACGCATTGAACAAGGGCTGTATCGCAGCGGCGAACGTCTGCCGTCGGTGCGCACGCTGAGCCAGGAGCACGGCGTGAGCATCAGCACCATACAGCAGGCCTACCAGATCCTCGAAAACCTCCAGCTGATCACGCCTCAGCCGCGCTCCGGCTATTTTTGTCTCGCCGCGCAAGGCCCAGCCACCCGTCCCTGCGATGACGCGCCCGGTGCAGCGCCCGGTGGACGTTACCCAGTGGGATGAGGTGATGATTCTGCTGGACGCCCGCGCCGACAAAGAGATGATCTCCTTTGGCGGCGGTTCGCCGGACATTAACCAGCCGAGCCTGAAGCCCCTGTGGCGCGAGATGAGCCGCATCGCGCAGCATAACCCCGGCGAGATGCTGAGCTATGACGTGCTCGACGGGCGCCTGGAGCTGCGCGAGCAGATCGCCCGTCTGATGCTGGACGGCGGCTCCACCGTCTCGGCAAGCGACATTGTGATCACCAACGGCTGCCACGGCGCGCTGTCGATCGCCCTGCTGTCGGTGTGCAAACCGGGGGATATCGTGGCGGTGGAATCACCGTCGTTTCACGGCACCATGCAGATGCTGCGCGGGTTTGACATCAAGGCGATTGAAATTCCCACCGACTCTGAAACCGGGATCAGCATCGAAGCGCTAGAGCTGGCAATGGAGCAGTGGCCAATCAAGGCGGTGATCCTGGTGCCCAACTGCAATAACCCGCTCGGGTTTATCATGCCGGAGGCGCGGAAAAAGCAGGTGCTGGCCCTCGCCCAGCGGCACGATATCGTGATTGTCGAGGATGATATTTACGGCGAGCTGGCGGCGGAGTACCCGCGCCCGCGCACCATTCATTCCATGGATATCGACGGCCGCGTGATCCTCTGCAGCTCGTTTACTAAAACCGTGGCGCCGGGCCTGCGCGTCGGCTGGATTGTGCCGGGACGCTACTACGACCGGGTGATGCACATGAAATACGCCGCGGGCGGGTTTAACGTGCCGGGCACGCAGATGGCGGTGGCGGCGTTTATTCGCGACGGCCATTACCATCGCCACGTACGGCGCATGCGCCAGATTTATCAGCAGAATATGGAAACCTACACCTGCTGGGTGCGGCAGTATTTTCCGGCAGAGATTTGCGTCACGCGCCCGCAGGGCAGCTTCCTGCTGTGGGTGGAGCTGCCGGAAAATGTGGATATGGTGTGCGTCAGCAAGCAGCTGTGCCGGCTGAAAATCCAGGCCGCGGCCGGGTCGCTGTTTTCCGCCTCCGGGAAGTACCGCAACTGCCTGCGGATCAACGTGGCGCTGCCGCCAACGGAGAAACATCACGAGGCGTTGAAGAAGATGGGTGAAGCGATTGTGATTGCGATGGAGGAGTAGTTTTTGCCGGGTGGCGGCTTCGCCTTACCCGGCCTACGTTCTCGCCGTTGTATGCCTGGTAAGCGCAGCGCCACCGGGCAACAGGCTGCACTACTCGTCGAAGTACCAGTATCCGTGGTTAATCAGCCCGGTGAGCTCCTCGACAAACGCCGGGTTATTCAGCGCATCGCCCAGCTCGGCCTGGCCGAGTTCGGTGTAGCGGCACAGCGCATCCGCCGCCTTCGCGTCTACCGTCTCCAGCTGTTCGCTGTTGATGAAGAAGCTGCCGTTGATATTCAGCACGCGCAGCCCGCTCAGGCGAGACAGCGTTTCGCCGCCCTGCAGCGCATCCAGCACCTCATCCGGCGCGTACGGCGGCTCGGCGGCGGCGATATCCAGCTCGTGGCGCGGCGTGGAGACAAAGCTGCCGAACCATTTTGTGAAATCATCGGGCTTGCCGATCATATCGATCATCATCTGACGAATGCGATCGAGCTCGTACTGCTCCACGCGGCCCGGGTGTTCGCGGCAGGTCAGATCCGGATCGCTGTAGTGCTCGCCGCCCAGATCGTTTTCCAGCGCGTAGTCGGCGAAGCTGCTGATCAGGTCGCGGCCGTTTGGCCCACGGAAGCCGACGGAGTAGTTGAGCGCCGTTTCATGGGTAAAGCCGTCGTGCGGGAATCCAGGCGGGATGTAGAGGATATCGCCCGGGGCCAGATCTTCGTCAATAATCGGCTCGAACGGATCCACATGCAGCAGCGCCGGATGCGGGCAGAACTGACGCATCGGCAGCTTGTCGCCCACGCGCCAGCGGCGGCTGCCCATCCCCTGAATGATAACACGTCGTACTGATCGATATGCGGACCCACGCCGCCGCCCGGCACGGAGAAGGAGATCATCAGATCGTCCAGACGCCAGTCCGGAAGGACGCGGAACGGACGCACCAGCTCCGCGGCGGGCATATGCCAGTGGTTCACCGCCTGCGCCAGTAGCGACCAGCCGGTTTCGCCCAGATCGTCGAAGTGCTCAAACGGGCCATTGCTGGCCTGCCATTTACCGTTGAAATGGCTCACCAGACGGCTATCGACCTCCGGCTCCATCGCCAGCCCTGCCAGCTCGTCCGGTGTAATCGGATCGACAAAATTCGGGAAGGCATTTTTCAGCACAACGGGTTGTTTTTGCCAGTATTTCTCAAGAAATTCCGGCCAGTTCAGGTTCAGTTGATACGCCATGGGTAGCACCAGTGAGAGGGGAAACAGGCGCGATTATAGGTAAGAAAGCAGAGGGGGAACTTGTCATGGGTCAAACGAGGGCGTGTAGGTCGGGTAAGGCGTAGCCGCCACCCGACACGTACACGGCGGTAAAAACTTAGTCCAGCTTCAGCTCGTCATAATGGGTGATCAGCTTGCCCACGATGCCGTAGTCCAGCGCTTCCGCCGGGGACATCCAGAAGTTGCGGTCGGTGTCTTTTTTCACTTTTTCCAGCGGCTGGCCGGTAGCGTCAGCGATCAGCTTGTTCACGCGATCCAGCATGCGGATGATCTCGCGCGCTTCGATCTCAATATCCGTCGCCTGACCGCGCACGCCGCCCAGCGGCTGGTGGATCATAAAGCGGGTATTTGGCAGCGAGTAGCGGTGCTCTTTTTTCGCGGCCAGGAAGATGGTGATCCCGGCGCTCGCCACCCAGCCGGTGCCGATGACGTGCACTTCCGGGCGAATGAATTTGATGAAGTCGTGGATGGTGTCGCCCGCTTCCACATGGCCGCCCTGGCTGTTGATGTACAGCTTGATCGGATCGTTGCTGACGCTTTGCAGCAGGATCATCTGGGTGATCACTTTCTGCGCCAGCTCCTGGTTGATCTCACCGGAGATCACAATCGAACGGGACTCCAGCAGTTTTTGCTGCAGAGCGCCCGCGCCGTTTGACCCTTCCGCTTTATCCTTGTCGCTTTCTTTCAGTGTGTAGTGCATTGTCTTTTCCTCAGCTTGTCGCGCTCAAAACCAGAGTGTAGCCTGTTTTACCGGTGAAAGTCCTCACCGACACATCACGAGGGAACTTATGCATATTGCCCATGTTGCACTCTGGACCCGCAGCCTGAACGCCCAGGTTCAGTTCTGGGAAACGGTTTTTAATGGCCGCAGTAACGAACGCTACGTCAGTAAAAATCGTCCGGGGTTTGAATCACACTTTATTACGCTGGATGACGGTCCGACCATCGAGCTCATGACGCTGCCGGAGCTGCCCGACGCCCCGCTGCACCCGGAGTTTATCGGCTGGGCGCATATCGCCATCAACGTCGGCAGCAAGGCAAAAGTGGATAGCATGGCCGAGCGAGCCCAGGCCAACGGCACGCTGCTCAGCGCTACGCGCCTGACCGGAGACGGCTTTTATGAGGCGGTGATCGCGGACCCGGACGGCAACCGCATTGAGCTTGTCGGTGCATAAAAACAGCGTTTCGTTTCTTCACCGCCCCCGCCCCGGCTCGCTATACTTCATACGGTTATCATATTGTTAAATGATAATGATAGTTAATGTGTTAAGATGAAAGGCAGCATAAACAGTCTCTTACGTCGCCGTAGTGGGTAATGCTGCCAACTTACTGATTTAGTGTATGATGGTGATTTTAAGGTGCTTGCGTGGCTTCCATTTCCATCAGATGTCCCACTTGTTCAGCTACCGAAGGCGTCGTGCGTAACGGTAAAAGCAC
>OIEO01000126.1_pt1 | contig 13507 bp, 21 predicted proteins | sample 1581851 | NCBI WGS metagenome assembly OIEO01 (sample SAMN03281010, study PRJEB24777) | human gut metagenome | isolation source: fecal sample PR157 from 1 month old male Malay infant, caesarean delivered... | reverse complement strand
CTCCAGCGCCATGTTCAGGGATTCGATCGATTCCATGTCCAGGTGGTTAGTCGGTTCGTCCATCACCAGAATGTTCGGTTTTTCCATCATCAGCTTGCCGAACAGCATGCGGCCTTTCTCGCCACCGGAGAGCACTTTAGCCGGCTTTTGATGTCGTCCTGGCTGAACAGCAGACGGCCCAGGATGCTGCGCACCGCCTGCTCATCGTCGCCTTCCTGCTTCCACTGGCTCATCCAGTCGAAGACGGTCAGGTCATTTTCGAATTCGTACTCATGATCCTGCGCGTAGTAGCCAATCTGCGCGTTCTCGGACCATTTCACGGTGCCGTTGTCCGGCTGCAGTTCGCCGACCAGGGTTTTCAGCATGGTGGATTTACCCACGCCGTTGGCGCCCAGAATGGCAATCTTCTCGCCCACTTCCAGCAGCAGGTTGAAGTTTTTAAACAGCGGGCCTTCATCGAAGCCTTTGGTAAGGGCTTCCACTTCCAGCGCGTTACGGAACAGTTTCTTATCCTGTTCAAAACGGATGAACGGGTTCTGACGGCTGGAGGCTTTAACCTCTTCCAGCTTGATTTTGTCGATCTGACGCGCACGCGAGGTCGCCTGACGCGACTTAGAGGCGTTAGCGCTGAAGCGGCTAACGAAGGACTGCAGGTCCGCAATCTGCGCTTTCTTCTTGGCGTTGTCCGCCAGCAGACGCTCGCGCGCCTGGGTGGCGGCGGTCATGTACTCGTCATAGTTGCCCGGATACACGCGCAGCTCGCCGTAGTCCAGATCCGCCATGTGCGTACAGACCATGTTCAGGAAGTGACGGTCGTGCGAGATGATGATCATGGTGCTGTCACGGTCGTTGAGCGTCTGCTCCAGCCAGCGGATGGTGTCGATGTCCAGGTTGTTCGTTGGTTCGTCGAGCAGCAGGATGTCCGGGTTGAGAGAACAGCGCCTGAGCCAGCAGCACACGCAGCTTCCAGCCTGGCGCAACTTCGCTCATCGGGCCGTAATGCTGTTCAACCGGAATGCCGACGCCCAGCAGCAGCTCGCCCGCACGCGCTTCCGCAGAGTAACCGTCCATCTCGCCGTACTGCGTTTCCAGATCGGCCACCTTATAGCCATCTTCTTCGCTCATTTCGGCCAGCGCGTAGATGCGATCGCGCTCCTGCTTCACTTCCCACAGCTCCGCGTGCCCCATGATCACGGTGTCCAGCACGGTGAACTCTTCGAAGGCGAACTGATCCTGACGCAGCTTACCGATACGCTCGTTCGGATCGAGCGAGACGTTGCCGAGGGTCGGCTCCAGATCGCCGCCGAGAATCTTCATGAAGGTGGATTTTCCGCTACCGTTGGCACCAATCAGGCCGTAACGGTTGCCGCCGCCAAATTTTGACGGAGATGTTTTCAAACAGCGGCTTACTGCCAAACTGCATAGTGACGTTGCTGGTAACTAACACGGGGAGATTCCTGCGAAAGTGTGATAAACACGGCATTATGCCACAATTCCGAATTGAGATCCCGTGTTGCGGCAATCCACTAAACTTTAACAAAATCGAAAAAAATGTGATTTCGTACACATCTGAATTCCCTGTTAGCGGGAATGCACATATAATGCGCTCCCATCACAGATTCAGACTTATCAACTCATCGCCAGAATGGCTTAGATACCTCGCACAACATGAACATGAAATTAACAACGCTTTTTTGCGGCGGCGTTAGCCGTAGTAGGTTTTTGTAAGACCGCGTCTGCGGTGACGTATCCCCTGCCGACCGACGGAAGCCGTCTGGTGGGTCAAAACCAGGTGGTGACGGTGCCTGAGGGTAACTCTCAGCCGCTGGAGTATTTCGCCGCGCAGTACCAGCTGGGCCTGTCTAACATGCTGGAAGCGAACCCGGGCGTTGACCCGTATCTGCCAAAAGCAGGTACCGTGCTGAATATTCCTCAGCAGCTGATCCTGCCGGATACCGTTCATGAAGGTATCGTGATCAACAGCGCCGAAATGCGTCTGTATTACTACCCGAAAGGCACCAACACCGTTATCGTGCTGCCAATCGGTATCGGCCAGCTGGGCAAAGATACCCCGCTGAACTGGACCACCAAAGTTGAACGTAAGAAAGCGGGCCCAACCTGGACCCCAACCGCCAAAATGCACGCGGAATACATCGCTGCGGGCGAACCGCTGCCAGCCGTTGTGCCAGCCGGCCCGGATAACCCGATGGGTCTGTATGCCCTGTATATTGGTCGTCTGTATGCGATTCACGGCACCAACGCCAACTTCGGTATCGGTCTGCGCGTAAGCCACGGCTGCGTGCGTCTGCGTAACGACGATATCAAGTTCCTGTTCGAAAACGTGCCGGTCGGTACGCGCGTGCAGTTCATCAACGAACCGGTGAAAGCGACGTCTGAGCCAGACGGCAGCCGCTACATCGAAGTGCACAACCCGCTGTCCACCAGCGAAGACCAGATCAACAACAACGAGATCGTGCCGATTACGCTGAACAGCGCGGTGCAGTCCGTGACCTCTCAGCCTGACGTGGAAACCACCATCGTCGACCAGGCGATTCAGAACCGTTCCGGTATGCCGGTGCGTCTGAATTAATCACGCGTATTAAAAAAGCGGGCTTCAAGGCCCGCTTTTTTTATCCGTTATTCACGATAACAATCCCGCCGTGGTCGTACCGATAGTGGCAGTGGGCATACTCCAGCGCGGTGCCATCTTCCAGATAAATGACCTGCTCCACCTCCAGCACCGGATCGGTTTCCTCACAGACCAGATGCTCCCTGTCCAGCGCGCTGGGCTTAAGCGCCCGCACCACCCGATATGACCCCATAATTTTCAGCCCCAGGGTCTCCTGCACGTACTGGAACACCGAACCTTCAAGATGGCTTTTCGTCAGGCCCGGCACCAGATTCATCGGCATCACCGTGGAATCCAGCGACATGGGTTCGCCGTTTAATAAGCGCAGACGAATAAAGTCATAGACGGGCGCATCGGCGTTAATCATCAGCGACGCCTGCTCTTTTTCGTTCGGGAAGCGCAGTTCAAAATGCACCACCTGGCTCGTGACCGTACCCAGATGCGCCCAGGTTTTGGTGGCACCGAAATAGTCGCTGCCGGAGAGATCCCACTGCGAGAGCTGGAGGAAGTTTTTGCGGATGAACGTCCCTTGCCCCTGACGGGTGTAGACCAGCCCTTCGACGATCAGCTGGCGCATCGCCTGCTGGATGGTCATCCGGCTGGTGCTGAACTCCGCCGCCAGCGCAAACTGGTCCGGGAGCGGTTCATTGGCGGCGTACTGCTGGCTGATAATGCGTTTCTTGATTTCCCGCGCTATGGTGATGTACTTCGCCGCCATCGTCCTTCCTTACAGTTAGTTTTCTATCCCGCTGTTTTTCAACGCCACTCGCTCGGCAATCTTGAGGAAAGGCAGGTAGAAGAATACACCAAATACGATGATTGCCAACTGCACTACCACCGCCCGCCAGTCTCCTGCCGTGGCCAGCCAGGCGCTGAGAATCGGCGGCGTGGTCCACGGGATCATCACCACGCAGCGCGACATGAATCCCAGCGTGGTACAGAGCCAGGCGAAGTAAATGCCTATCGCGGGCAACAGCACAAACGGGATCATCAGCGGCAGGTTAAAGACAATCGGCAGGCCGAAGATCACCGGCTCGTTGATGTTGAATAAGCCGGGCGCCAGCGACAGACGCGCCACCTGCTTCGCCGACTGCTGGCGCGAGAAGATAAATATCGCAATCAGCAGCGAGATCGTGCTGCCGGTTCCGCCCACCATGCCAAACGTCGGCACGAAGATGTTGTTGATGATGTGCGGAATGGGCTGGCCGTTGGCGAAGGCCAGCATGTTCTCAGTTGGTGTTGATCAGCAGAAACGGCTCCAGCACCACGCTGTTGACCACCGACTGATGGATACCGAGCGTGAACAGAAAGTTGCCGAAGCTGTAGATGAAAATCGTCCCCGGCAGGCTGGTGTTGATCAGCCGCAGCGGCTGCTGGATAAAGGTGGTAATGAGATGGATCAGATCCGTGTGCAGCACGTTTGCCAGCACGGCCGCCAGCACCGCGAACAGGGAGAGCGTGAGGATCGTCGGGATCAGCGCGGTAAAGGATTTGCTGACCGCTGGGGGCACATTTTCCCCGAGCGATATGTGCAGCGCCTTCAGGCGCGAAATCGCGATGAACACTTCCGTTGAGAGCAGCCCAATCAGCACCCCGGCGAAAATCCCGGTGGAGCCGATATTGGCGAAGGTCAGCACCTGCGTGACGTTCACCGCGGCGTCGCTGCCAACGGGCGTAATCTGTAAGCGCATCGGCATCATGATGATAAAACTGCTGACGGCGATAACCACTGCCGAAACCGGGTTGTCGAAATCTTTGTTGCGCGCCAGTGACCAGGCGATCATCGGGGCCAGCAGCAGCGCGGCGATGTTAAGCGTGCCGTTGATAATCGCCTCGCCCCACACTTTGAAGTGTGCCAGCGTATCGCCGTGAAAAATCCACGGGAACACCACGTTGTTCACCAGCACCGCCAGACCGGCGAGGATGAAAATCGGCATCACCGTGGCGAAGGCGTCGCGCAGGGAGCGCAGGTGCACCTGGTTTGCCAGGCGCGCCGAGAACTCGACAAACTTATCGACAAAGGACTGCATGTGCGGTGTGATTTTTGTTTCAGACATAGCGGATAGTTCCCATCAATCAGTCACAAAAACGGCCCGGCAGCGTACGGCTTACATCTCGCGTCCGTTGGTATGGATAACCTGTTTTAACCACGCGTAGCTCTTCTTCGGCACGCGCCTGAGGTCTTTCAGGTCGTGGTTTTCCCGGTTGACGTAGACCACGCCGTAGCGCTTACGCATGTCGCCCTGGGAGCTGAGAATGTCGATTAACCCCCAGCCGAGGTAGCCCATGACCTCTGCCCCATCCTCGAATATCGCCGCTTTCATCACCTCGATGTGCGCCCGGTGGTAGTCGATGCGGTAGGTATCCTCGATGGGGGTTGACGCCATGCCCAGGACTCAATCACGCCAATGCCGTTTTCAATCGGGAAGACCGGCATGCGCCAGTCGTTGGCGTAGCGGGTAATGATGGTGCGAAAACCGAGCGGGTCGATCTGCCAGTTCCACTCGGTGGCTTTCAGGTAGGGGTTATTTTTCTCGCCGTGCAGCAGGTAATCGTTGACCGGCGTGCCTTCCGGGATCGCATCGCTGTCCAGCGTTTTGCTGGCGTAGTAGCTGAAGGCCATATAGTCGTTTCTGGTGCGCGCCAGTAGCGCTAAATCTTCGGCGCGGTAGATATCACCAAAGCCTTCCTGCTCCACCACCGCCATCACCGCCGGGCTGTAGCCCTGCCCGTCAAAGACGCGCAGCAGGTTCTGGTTGAGGAACTCGTCATACTGCTGGGCGCAGAAGATATCGCGCGGTTTGCAGGTGGCCGGGTAGATCAGCTGGTGCGCCAGCATGCCGCCATCAGCTGGCCCGGTTTCGTCTGGTGCAGATACTCGGTCAGCGCCATGTGCGCCACCATGGTGTGATGCTGCAGCTCGTACAGCTCGCGCAGGGTTTGATCGCCTTTCATGTAGCCAGAAATGCGGAATGCTTCCGGCATATGGAAGATGTTCTGCTCGTTGAAGGTCAGCCAGTACTTCACCCGGTCGCCAAAGCAGTCGATCATCTTTTTACCGTAGCGGATAAAGGCGTCCATTACGCGGCGGTCATTGAAGCCGTTGTACTCCTGCGCCAGCGCCAGCGGCATATCGAAGTGGTAAAGGCAGATCATCGGCTCAATACCGCGGGCGATGAGATCGTCAATAAAGCGGTCGTAAAACGCGATGCCCTCGTCGTTGAACGCGCCGTCACCCTGCGGACAGACGCGGCTCCAGGAGATCTGGAAGCGATAGCAGTTCATGCCCAGATCCTGCATCAGGTCGAAATCTTCCCGGTAGCGATGGTAGGAGTCGGTCGCCACTTTCCAGTCGGAGATGTTCTCCCCGGCCTCACGAATGTCGTACACCGACATCCCCTTCCCGCCCTCGTTCCAGGCCCCTTCCGTCTGCATGCTCGATACCGAGTTGCCCCATAAAAAGTTGGCCGGCAGCTGATTGCTCATGTTTCCTCCCTATATGACTAGTCATTTAAAATTTCATGACTAGTCATATAGGCGAAGATGGCATGTCGATCAAAGCGGAGGATCGCTTTTTTGTGAGGTAGGTTGGAAAGAAGACGCCGGGCAGGAAAAATGATTCGCGCAAACCCTGTTATTGAGGCCGGTGCGTTAGCCTATGCAAAATCACATTTCCCGATCGTGCCGCTGGCTGGCCTCATAAAATCACTATTAACTTAATGAGCACGAACCACGGCCCAGGCCGAAAAATATAAATCTCAACCCTATCAAATGGAAAATGACGCTCATGAAGATATCTACTCGCCGTATCGCATTCGCTCTCAGCTTAGCGTTGCCATGCTCAATGACTCACGCGGCAACGGTGTATACGGGTGATAAGGTGCAGGGAGTGCCGGTTATCTCGACTCTGGATGTATCAGACCTGACAGCAGGACAGCATCGCTTCATGTTCGAGGGGGTTGAGACAGGAACAGGACAGCGCTGGTATGTCCCCATCATGGTGGCAAAAGGCAAAACGGACGGGAAGAACGTTCTGCTGCAGGCGGGCGTCCACGGGGATGAGCTAAACGGAGTGCGCATCGTACAAAAGTGATGGAACAACTGGACCCCGCAAAAATGAACGGCAGCGTTATTGGCATTATAGGTCCAAACCGTTCTGGACTTGAAAGGGTCTCCCGGACATGGTCCGTTTCAACCGATGGTGGCGAGACGATCGACTACAACCGCGTGCATCCAGGAAAAGAAACGGGTAACCCTGCCGAGCGTCAGGCATGGATGATGTGGAATAAGGTTTACAAAGGAAATGTCGACCTGGCGATTGACTATCACACCCAGTCTACCGGAACGGCTTATCCGCTGTTCATTTATGCCGACTACCGCAATGCGGATGCCCGGACGATTGCAGAACTTTTTCCGGCCGATCAAATTAAGAAAGATCCCGGCGAAGCCGGCTCAATGGAGACAACCTTTATTCAAAATGGTATCCCGGCGATAACGGCCGAGACGGGAGAGCCGAGGATTTACCAGCAGGATATGATTGCCAGGGGTGTAGAGGGTGCCCTCAATGTACTGATTCATTACAAGGTGATTGAAGGCAAAATCGGCGCAACCGCCAGCAGCAATACAACGTATATTGGTAATGCGATCAGTTCAATACGAGCAACCACGGGTGGGTTTGCGGAAGTTTTCGTTAAACCCGGCGACACGGTCAAAGCAGGACAAGAGGTCGCCCTGCAGCGAAATGCATTCGGTGATGTTGTCGCGAAGTATTCAGCAGAGCGGGACGGCAAAGTACTGTCAGTTGGAACAGATGTCGTGAGAGAACCCCGAGCCCTGCTGGTAAGAATCCTTGAGCAAAACCCAGCGGCAACCTGCAAAGACCGGTTGCTGATTCCCGCCACAGCCATCGTTGAATCGGCAAAAGCGTGCTCAGTGAAATAAGCCGCTTTCGCCGATTTCTGTACCGATGGGCAAACAAATTTAAAAATTACCTGATGCGGAGAGTTAACTGTTGCGCGAGCTGATTACGGCGATACTCTCCCTGCCGCTCCAGCATCCAGCCGGGATACTCGCAGCGGCAGCGCGCTCACCGCATCCAGCTGTTTGAGCTCGTCTTCGCTTAAGCGGATCCCGGTGGCGCAATGTTGTCAATCAGCATGTATTCACCCGGGGCATAGATAATCTCACCCAGCGTAAAGATGGCGGCAGCGATGCCCCAGTAAACCAGGTTTTTCCCCGGAGAGCATAAAGCCGCCCAGGCCCCCACGATAAAAAAACAGGGTGGCGAGGGACATCAGCGGGCGGATATTGCTGGCTGAGATCTTTCGGCCCAGCGCATATTGCAGCGTTACCACCACGGCGGCGTTGACGGGCAGCACCACGGCGACCACCTTTTCGGCGAAATCACTGTCCGCATGTGCGGCCAGAACGTATTGCGAAATACAGCTCGCGAACGACCCGCCCACGTACGACGCCAGCAGGCCAGAGAGCGTGTACCAGAACAGCGCGCGATCTTTCAGCAAGACCGACGGCTGCCACGGCGTCTTCTCCTCGGCGGTATCTAACGCCACGCTTTTCTGCACAAAGAAGTGGATAAAGCCCAGCGGCAGGGCGGCACAGAAGGCTGCCAGCCAGAACGGCAGCTGCAGGCTGTACATCACCAGCAAGGTGCCAATCGGCGGGCCGACCGTCCAGCCAATGTTCAGGAAGCTGTAGTTCAGCGAAAAGACCCGCGCCTTCTGGCTGGAGGTGAGGACGTCGGAGAACCAGGCTTTCAGCACCGTCGAAAAGGACGGAGTAGGCGCAGTTGATCAGCGCAAAAAAGCAGCACCACCAGCGTGACGTTATTGACCAGCGGGATCGCCACAAATCCGGCGATAAACGCCACAATCGCGATCAGCATGTAGCGTTTTTTTATCAAACTTATCGGCAAGAATGCCAAATCCCAGGCTGAACACCACGCCGATAGTAAGCGCAATCGTCAGGGCATAACCAATATTCTCGACGCTCATGCTGTAGACGCGCGTGAGATAGATGGTCATAAACGGCAGCGTTGCCCCTCGACCGATGGTTAATAACAATGACGATGCCAGCAGCGCTGCGGTTGAGCGCCTGAGAGATGGTTTCATATTCCTGCCCGACAGTTGCTTATGCTTTTATTCGATGTGTGTTAACAGGATTACCATGACATAAGGGGCTTGTATAGCACCCGATTTATCCCTAAGTGCTTCAGCTGCCTGCCAGAAATAATGATCTTCTCGTGACGCACTTTTTTCTGTTACCTTGAAGTGTTAACAAATTATTAATAATTCAGGGGCGGGATATGACGCGGAAAGACGGGCTGCTGGCACTGCTGGTGGTCGTAGTATGGGGGCTCAATTTTGTGGTCATCAAGCTGGGGCTGCACAACATGCCGCCGCTGATGCTGGCCGGCTTACGTTTTATGCTGGTCGCTTTCCCGGCCATCTTCTTTGTGGCGCGTCCAAAGATCCCCTTTAAACTGCTGCTGGGCTACGGTCTGACCATCAGCTTTGGCCAGTTCGCGTTTCTCTTTTGCGCCATCAAGTTCGGTATGCCGGCCGGTCTGGCCTCGCTGGTGTTACAGGCGCAGGCGTTCTTTACCATTATTCTCGGGGCGTTTGTGTTTGGCGAGCGCCTGCAGGGCAAACAGCTGGCGGGGATCACGCTGGCGGTGTTTGGCGTACTGGTGCTGATCGAGGCCAGCCTGAATGGTCAGCACGTGGCGCTGCTCGGGTTTATGCTGACGCTGGCGGCGGGGCTGAGCTGGGCCTGCGGAAATATCTTCAACAAGCTGATCATGCAGCACGAGGCGCGCCCGGCGGTGATGTCGCTGGTGGTGTGGAGCGCACTGATCCCGGTTATCCCGTTTCTGCTGGCGTCGAGTATTCTGGACGGTCCGGCGGTGATGCTGAACAGTCTGGTCGACATCGATATGACCACGATCCTGTCTCTCGTCTATCTGGCCTTTGTCGCCACCATTGTGGGCTACGGGATCTGGGGATCGCTGCTGGGGCGTTATGAGACCTGGCGCGTCGCGCCGTTATCTCTGCTGGTGCCGGTGGTAGGGCTTGCCAGTGCGGCGATATTGCTGGATGAAACGCTAAGCGCGCTGCAGCTGTTGGGCGCCGTGCTGATCATGGCCGGGCTGTATATTAACGTGTTTGGTCTGCGGGTGCGTCGGACGACGCGGGTAAGCGAAAAGGCATAAAAAAAGCCCCGCGTCTGCGGGGCAAAAACGAATCAGAAGCCGTGCTGATTATAATAAGGCACGCCTAATTCGTCGGATTTGTCGCTACCAGCACCCATGTGGTTGAAATCATAGGGCGACTGGTCATGTGCGGACGGCAAAATCATCGTATCAGGATTATTTTGCTGCGTTGCACGAGGGGTTTGCTCCGCGAAGGTCTGGCTGGAGAACAGCACCAGCAAGGCGAGGGCGGCGGAGGCGATAACTTTCATGATTTCCTCGGTTACGTCTGTGACAGGCGATGATTAACTACAGTGTTTTAACGGATACAGGTATCGGGATTCGCCCGGCACGCTGGTGATTCGGTACTTATGAGGCGGCACGTCAAAATAGTTCTTGAACGTACGCGTCAGGGTTTGCTGCGATTCAAATCCGTAACGCTCCGCCAGATAAAGGATCGGCTCATTGCTTTCTTTCAGTTTCTGGGCAATCTCCGTCAGCTTGCGGCTGCGAATATATTGACCTAATGAATGGCCGTGCTCTTTTTTGTAACATCCGTTGCAGGTGCCATTTGGAGTAACCCGAACGCTCTGACACTTTTTCAAGGGAGAGCGGCGATTCCAGGTTATCCTCGATCCAGTCCAAAATGCTATGAATGGTGATAGCGTCAGTATTGCGTCTGGACATCGTCATACCTCTTTTTTCTGTTTACGGCAGGAATTTTCTTCAGCAAAAAGCTCAAGGGTTGCCACTTCATCTGCCGTTAAGTTTTTTGTTAGTTCCTGATGCAGTGTTTGTCCTACTAATTGATGACATTGCTCGCACATGGCCGCGCCATCGCTGGTCAGCTTCACCAGTACGCCGCGTTTGTCATTCGGGTTAGGGCTTCGTTCTATCCATCCTTTGCAGACGAGACGATCGAGCATGCGGGTTAACGCACCCAGATCGACAGAGAGCACCTTTTTCAGCTCAACCGGCGTGATACACACTTCGCAGCGAATGGAACACAGCACTTTGAACTGTGTTGCGGTGATATCCAGCGGTGACAGATAGTCATTGAGCAGGCGATCTTTTTTCTGATTGACCATATGAATAAGACGACCCAGCGGAACAACGTCGTTAAAGATATCACTGGTGCTTTTCACAATGGTTGCCCTGGCAAGTAATTAGTCACGGCAGATATTATTGCTCAGGCAAGTATAAGTCAACTGAATGAATCAGCCGATGCCACGAATTGCTAAAACGTTTCATGAACTTTTTTTAAGGTGTTTCAAATCATAGAGATAACTTCCAGTTATCTTTTCAGAAGGAAAATAATCGTTACGTTGCGCCCATGGCTGAATGTCACACTTTCCCCCTATAATTGCTGTGTTAAATATGGATAAGGACGACAACGCACTATGTTGGATTTGATTAAAGCAATCAGCCTTGGGCTGGTGGTCTTGCTGCCGTTGGCTAACCCGTTAACGACGGTGGCGCTTTTCCTCGGGCTGGCAGGGAATATGAACAGCGCCGAGCGCAACCATCAGTCGATGATGGCCTCGGTGTATGTGTTTGCCATCATGATGGTGGCTTACTACGCCGGGCAACTGGTGATGAATACCTTCGGGATTTCCATCCCTGGCCTGCGCATCGCCGGGGGGGCTGATCGTGGCCTTTATCGGTTTCCGCATGCTGTTCCCGGCGCAAAAAGCGCATGAGTCGCCGGAAGCGGCCAGCAAATCGGAAGAACTGGAAACCGAACCAAGCGCGAATATCGCCTTCGTGCCGATTGCCATGCCGAGCACGGCGGGGCCGGGGACCATCGCGATGATCATCAGCTCCGCGTCGACGGTGCGTGACAGCGCAACCTTCCCGGACTGGGTGCTGACGGTGGCACCGCCGCTGATTTTTGCGATTATCGGGATTATCGTGTGGGCATCGCTGCGCAGTTCCGGCGCCATCATGCGCTGGGTAGGCAAGGGGGGTATCGAGGCGATTTCCCGCCTGATGGGCTTCTTACTGGTCTGTATGGGCGTGCAGTTTATTATTAACGGCGTGCTGGAGATTATTAAGACCTATCATTAAGTTCATTGCCGGGTGGCGGCTTCGCTTACCCGGCCTACGAAATCCGTCTTTTTGTAGGCCGGGTAAGCGCAGCGCCACCCGGCACCAACAAACCTCACCCGTGCTGCCCCTGTTCCTCCAGCGCCACCGGCCACTTACGGAAGATAAGCACGGACCAGATCAGCGCCATCAGCGCCGGAATGGCACCCCAGATAGCCAATCGCCGACATCGACACGTGCAGGATGACCTGGTTTCCCACCAGCGCGCCCGCGCCAATGCCCAGATTGAAAATCCCCGAGAACAGCGACATGGCGACGTCCGTCGCATCCGGCGCCAGGGCCAGCACCTTCACCTGCATGCCCAGGCCAATAATCATGATCGCCACGCCCCAGAACAGGCTGAGGATCGCCAGATGGCTTTCACTGCCCGCGGCGGGCATCAGCAACAGCAGACAGGCCAGCAGCAGGCCGATAGCGCTGCTCACCAGCGAGGAGGCATGCCGGTTACCCAGCTTGCCGAACAGCACGCTGCCAAATAATCCCCGCGCCGCCGAGGATCAGCAGTAAGACGGTGGCAAAGTTGGCGCTAAAGCCTGCTACCACCTGCACAAACGGTTCAATGTAGCTATACGCCGTGTAATGGGCCGTTACCACGATGGCGGTCAGCAGGTAGATGCTCAGCAGCGCAGGGCGACGCATCAGCAGCGGCAGGCTTTTCAGCGAGCCGGAATGTTCGCTCGGCAGCGCGGGCAGCAGCTTAATCAGACACACCAGCGTCACCAGCGCGCCCATGCCGATGGCGAAGAAGGTGGTACGCCAGCCGAAGTATTGCCCCACGATGCGGCCAATCGGCAGGCCCAGCACCATCGCCAGTGCGGTACCGGTAGCAATCAGGCTCAGCGCCTGCGCGCGTTTACCCGCCGGTGCCAGGCGAATCGCCAGCGACGCGGTGATCGACCAGAACACCGCATGGGCAAAGGCGATACCGACGCGGCTGATGACCAGCACCGTAAATTCCACGCCATAAACGACAGCACGTGGCTCGCGATGAATAAGACAAACAGACCGATCAGCAGCCTGCGCCGCTCTATCTGGCTGGTCAGCAGCATGAATGGTAGGGACATCAGCGCCACCACCCAGGCGTAAATGGTCAACATAATGCCCACCTGCGCCGTTTCCATCTGGAAACTGTTAGCGATGTCAGACAACAGCCCAACCGGCACAAATTCTGTGGTGTTAAAAATAAACGCGGCAATGGCCAGCGTGACCACGCGTAGCCACGCAACCCTGCGGGAAACTGTGTTCGTTGTCATAGGGATGTCGGAGATTCGTTGCTGAAAAGAAGAGGAGACGATCTTAAAACGTTGAATGGCGAAAACTCAACCATTATGTGACGCAGATCTCAATATTTACCTTATGAAAGCGGTAGCCGGGAGCGCTGTTTTCATTGAATATAAAAGAACAACACAATAAAAACAGGCGGTAAGACAATGCAGGAGATTGATTTTTATCTGGTCGATGCGTTCAGCAATACCACGTTTGGCGGCAACCCGGCCGCCGTTTGTCCGCTCAAGGAATGGTTACCCGATGAGACCTTGCTGAAAATGGCACAGCAGCATAATCAG
>OIEO01000125.1_pt1 | contig 13644 bp, 18 predicted proteins | sample 1581851 | NCBI WGS metagenome assembly OIEO01 (sample SAMN03281010, study PRJEB24777) | human gut metagenome | isolation source: fecal sample PR157 from 1 month old male Malay infant, caesarean delivered... | reverse complement strand
GCACTGGGTAACTTTGGCGTTGACCACATGCTCGACGGTCTGGTGGAGTGGGCGCCGCAGCCGATGCCGCGCAAAACCGACACCCGTGAAGTGGAAGCAAAAGAAGAGAAGTTCACCGGCTTCGTATTTAAGATTCAGGCCAACATGGATCCGAAACACCGTGACCGCGTGGCCTTTATGCGCGTGGTGTCCGGTAAATATGAAAAGGGCATGAAGCTGCGCCAGGTGCGTATCGGGAAAGACGTTGTCATCTCCGACGCGCTGACCTTTATGGCAGGTGATCGTTCCCACGTTGAAGAGGCCTATCCGGGCGACATCATCGGGCTGCACAACCACGGCACCATCCAGATCGGTGATACCTTCACCCAGGGCGAAATGATGAAGTTCACCGGTATTCCGAACTTCGCGCCGGAGCTGTTCCGTCGTATTCGTCTGCGCGATCCGCTTAAGCAGAAACAGCTGCTGAAAGGCCTGGTTCAGCTCTCCGAAGAGGGCGCCGTGCAGGTGTTCCGCCCGATTGCGAACAACGATCTGATCGTGGGTGCGGTCGGCGTGCTGCAGTTTGACGTGGTCGTTGCGCGCCTGAAGAGCGAATACAACGTAGAAGCGATTTACGAATCGGTGAACGTCGCGACCGCGCGCTGGGTTGAGTGTTCTGACGTGAAGAAATTCGAAGAATTTAAGCGTAAGAATGAAGTTCAGCTGGCGCTGGATGGCGGCGATAACCTGACCTATATCGCGCCAACGATGGTCAACCTGAACCTGACGCAGGAACGTTATCCGGACGTTCAGTTCCGTAAAACCCGCGAGCACTAATCCCCTCTCAGAGCACGGCATTCGTCGTGCTCTTCTTTATTTCCTGTCTTATTAATCCCTTGCGGAATGTTCTTAATTCAACGCAATTTCACGCTATTCGCCCATTTTTTACCCAATTCTGAAAGCGGCTCTGTGAGAGTGATCTATATTTAACTCAGTGTTTAATACCGGGCGTGGATAAATTAACTGTTCAATGCATGACTTTAGGTTATCCATTTTGCTCGTGTGTTTATTCGCAATATATATCACTACTAAGGAAGTATGTAGCCCGAATAACGGGTCAACACAGGAATAGATCGATGAATATGACAAGACTGAAGATTTCTAAAACTCTGCTGGCTGTAACACTGGGTAGCGTTCTGGTGAGCGGCTCCGCCCTGGCGGAAAGCAGCACCATGGATAAAGCACAATCCACGGCCGATAGCGCAGGGCAAAAAGTCGATAGCTCTATGAATAAAGTCGGCAATTTCATGGATGACAGCTCTATCACAGCAAAAGTGAAGGCCGCACTGGTGGATGATGAAGCCATCAAGAGCACCGATATTTCCGTTAAGACCGACAAGAAAGTGGTCACGCTGAGCGGCTTTGTTGAAAGCCAGGCTCAGGCTGAACAGGCGGTGAAAGTGGCGAAAGGCGTCGAAGGCGTCGCCTCCGTCAGCGATAAGCTGCACGTCCGTGACGGCAAAAACGCGTCGGTGAAAGGTTATGCCGGTGATGCAGCCACCACCAGCGAAATCAAAGCTAAACTTTTAGCAGATGACATCGTGCCGTCCCGTAAGGTGAAAGTGGAAACCACCGATGGCGTGGTTCAGCTTTCCGGTACGGTAGATTCGCAGGCGCAAAGTGAACGTGCCGAGTCCATCGCGAAGGCGATTGATGGTGTGAAAAGCGTTAAAAACGATCTGAAAACGAAGTAAATCTCGACCATTCGCCCGTCTGGCTAAACCCTGCGGGCGAAATAAGAACGACTCTGGAAAAACGCCGGTGAGTGACCTGAGCGCTCACGTTTAGCGGCCGACATTAACTATGGTAAAGGAGACGCTTATGTTTCGTTGGGGCATCATATTTCTGGTTATCGCGTTAATTGCCGCCGCATTGGGCTTTGGTGGACTGGCAGGTACAGCGGCATGGGCAGCTAAAATTGTCTTCGTTGTGGGTATTATTCTGTTCCTGGTCAGCCTGTTTACAGGGCGTCGACGTCCATAGCAAACGCAATATTCCGTCAACAAAATAAAGCCAGTCACTGTGACTGGCTTTTTCTTATTTGCGTAACAGGTCGGGTGCGTTACTGTGGTGTTATAAAATAATCAAAACAGGAAAGCAGAGGTGGGGCAACGAATTCCCGTTACGCTCGGCAACATTGCGCCGCTGACGTTAAAACCGTTTCGCGCGGGTCAACTCGCGCTGGTCTGCGAGGGTGGCGGACAGCGCGGCATTTTCACCGCTGGCGTGCTGGACGAATTTATGCGCGCGCAGTTCAACCCCTTTGACCTTTACTTCGGCACCTCTGCCGGGGCGCAGAACCTCTCTGCCTATGTCTGTAACCAGCCCGGCTACGCGCGAAAGGTCATCATGCGCTACACCACGGCGAAAGAATTTTTTAACCCGGTGCGGTTTGTGCGCGGCGGCAACCTGATCGATCTCGACTGGCTGCTGGAGTCAACCTCCAGCCAGATGCCGCTGGCCATGGATACTGCCGCCCGTCTGTTTGATAGCGGTAAAGAATTCTGGATGTGCGCCAGCCGGGGCGATGACTATTCCCCGGGCTATTTTTCGCCTCAGAAAGAGAACTGGCTGGACATCATCCGCGCCTCCAGCGCGATCCCCGGCTTTTATCGTACCGGCGCCCTGCTGGACGGTATTAGCTATCTGGACGGGGGGATCAGTGACGCGGTGCCGGTGCAGGAAGCCGCCCGTCGCGGGGCGAAAACCATTGTGGTGATCCGTACCGTACCGTCGCAAATGTATTACACCCCGCAGTGGTTTAAGCGGATGGAGCGCTGGCTGGGCGACAGCAGCCTGCAGCCGCTGGTGAACATCGCGAAGCAGCATGAAACCACCTACGGCGCGATGCAGCGCTTCATTGAGAAACCGCCGGGCAAGCTGCGTATTTTTGAAATTTATCCGCCTAAGCCGCTGCTGAGCATGGCGCTGGGCAGCCGCGTTCCTGCGCTGCGTATGGATTACAAAACGGGGCGGCTGTGTGGGCGCTACTTCCTGGCGACGGTGGGGAAAATGCTGGCGGAGCAGCCGCCGCTTCATCGCCATAAACGCATTATTACGCCGCCTGCGATTGTCGCCAACGACGCCCTGACGGTGCCCCTGGTTGACATTCCGCAGGCGAATGACGCTTTACTGGATAACGAGGATCTGGCGTGATGCACCGCTTTGTCGATACCCATTGCCACTTTGATTTCCCGCCGTTTACGGGAGATGAAGAGCAAAGCATTGCGAAAGCGGCCGAGGCAGGCGTTCAGGCCATTATTGCGCCTTCAGTGGAAGCGGCTTACTTTTCCCGGGTGCTGGATCTTGCTGCACAGCACCCCGCGCTCTATGCGGCGCTCGGCCTGCATCCGATCGTGATTGAGCGGCATCGGGATGAGGACATTGAGCGACTTGATGAGATAGTGCAGACCGCAGGCGACAAGCTTGTCGCCATCGGTGAGATCGGCCTCGATCTTTATCGCGAGGAGCCGCATTTTGAGCGCCAGCAGACGATCCTCGACGCGCAGCTCAGGCTGGCGAAGCGTCACGATCTGCCGGTGATCCTTCATTCGAGACGCACGCACGATAAGCTGGCAATGCACCTGAAGCGTATCGATTTGCCGCGTAAGGGCGTCGTGCATGGTTTCTCAGGCAGCCTGCAGCAGGCGCAGCGTTTTATCGAGCTGGGCTATAAAATTGGTGTGGGTGGCACCATCACCTATCCGCGCGCCAGTAAAACCCGGGACGTGATGGCACAGCTGCCGCTGTCGGCGCTTCTGCTGGAAACTGACGCGCCGGATATGCCGCTGAACGGTTTTCAGGGCCAGCCGAATCGCCCGGAACAGGCGGCGCGCGTGTTCACAGCCCTGTGTGAACTGCGAAAAGAGCCTGAAGAGGTGATTGCCGGTGCGCTGCTGGAAAATACGCAGTCGGTATTTGGCATCACGCTATAGATAAAGCGCCGGACGGATCACCGTTATCTTCTGTTTTTCCAGCGCCCGCGCCAGCGGTTCAACGTCTTCCGGCGTGGCGCTGCGCCATGACGCCGCCTCGCCGTACACGCCATGCGCATGAAACGCGTTGATGCGGACCGGCACATTCCCAAGCCCGTGGATAAAGGTTGTCAGCGGCTTCAGGTGCTCCAGATAATCACACTGCCCCGGAATCACCAGCAGGCGGAGCTCTGTCAAACGGTGGCGTTCTGCCAGCCAGCGGATACTCTGCTTGATCTGCGGGTTTTCGCGCCCGGTCAGGAAGCGGTGGTGTTCGTTCCCCCCATGCTTTCAGGTCCAGCATCGCGCCATCCAGTACCGGCAGCAGCTTTTGCCAGCCGGTTTCGCTTAACAAACCGTTGCTGTCGACCAGGCAGGTCAGATGATTCAGGTCGGGATCGGCTTTGATCGCGGTGAACAGCGTCACTAAAAACGGTAATTGCGTTGTGGCCTCACCGCCGCTCACGGTGATCCCCTCGATAAACGGTGCGGATTTGCGGATCTGTGAAAGGATCTCCTCCTCGCTCAGGCGGTGCGCCATAGGCGTTGCCTGCTGCTGGCACAGGTGCAGGCAGGTGTCGCACTGCTGGCAGTCACTCTCCTGCCACCAGACGCGTCCCGCCTGTATGGTCAGTGCGTCGTGCGGGCAGTGGGGCACGCAGTCCCCGCAGTCGTTGCAGCGGCCGATCGTCCACGGGTTGTGGCAGGTTTTACAGCGCAGGTTGCAGCCCTGCAGGAACAGGGCCAGGCGGCTGCCCGGCCCGTCCACGCAGGAAAAAGGGATGACCTGACTAACTAAAGCGCATCTGCTGTTCATGGCTTATCACGCGCGGCTGACGTTCCAGAATACGGGTATTGCGCGCGGCTTCTTCACCCAGCCAGGTGGTATTGGTGCGCGATCCGGCTTCCCGGTACTTCTCCAGATCCGACAACCGCACCATATAACCGGTAACGCGCACCAGATCGTTACCCGCGACGTTGGCGGTAAACTCGCGCATCCCCGCCCTGAACGCGCCGAGACAGAGCTGGACCACCGCCTGCGGGTTACGTTTTACCGTCTCATCCAGCGTCAAAATATCGCTGATCCCGGAAGCGTAGTGCTTGTGGTGCGGCGCCACCGCCAGCAGGTGGCTGATGGGATCCGGCTCGTCGCCGTAGGGCAGGCGCGCGCCCGGCGTGGTGCCCGAATCGGAGCTGATCCCCGACTGCGCATGCAGCATCGCGCGCTGCTTCCAGCCGTGTTTCACCGGCGTGTTTTCGACAAACGCCGCAAGCTGTTCGCTGATGCGATAGCCCAGCGCGTTGGCCTGCTCGTCTTTGCCGTAACGCCCAGTCATCCCGGCTTTCTCACAGAGCACGTTTACCGCTTCTGCCAGGCCGTACATGCCAAACATCGGCACAAACCGATCGGCATCAATCAGCCCCTCTTTCACCAGGAAGCTATTCTCAAAGAAGCCGGATTGTTGATACAGGAAATCGCAGCGGGCATCGATGATGGCCATTTGCTGCTGGCAGTAATGCGGGAGGGCGCGGCTGAAGAAGTCTTCCATTGACGTACTGTGTTCGGCGATGGCCTTGAGGTTGAGGCGCACCAGGGTGCTGCCACCGCCTGCCAGAGGCAGGGAGTTGTAACAGCTCACTACGCCGTAATGGCCTTTTGTGAAAATTTTATCATTCACCGGGCCATTAGAAATATGCGGTTTGCTGCATTCACATATGTTTTTCGCCACCTCAAGCAGCAAATCATCCGGGGTGATCGCTGGATCATAAATAAAGGTCAGGTTCGGCGCGACCTGCTTCAGCTCTGCATCGGCACGCAGAATGGCACGGGTAATGGGCGTATCTTCCGGCCCGATATTGGCATGCATAAAGGCATCCGGCAGCGTACGGTCGAGATAGCGCCAGAAACGTTTTATTCGGCTATTGATTTCTTCTTGTGTTAGAATTCTAACATAAGGTTGCAGCAACGCATCAAGCTGACCGAGATAGACCGGCATCGATGTGACGGACGGAACATGGTGGTAGAGGATGGTTAACAGTGAGAGGGCGTCGTCGAGATCTTTTGCCCCTTCCAGCTCCAGCCATTCTGAACCATTAGCCAGAAATTTTGCGTAATCCGGCAGAACGTAACGGGGTTTGTAAGGCGCATGGCCTTCGAACATGTCGCAGATGAATCCCTCGTCCAGCGCGGCGCGCGCAGCTTCAGGAAGTGCCGGATACGGCAGGTTGTTTTCCGCTTCCAGCGCCAGAAAATGACGTTTTTGTTCCGGGGATAACGCCGGGCTTGTCACAATCTGCTGGCAACGTTGTTGCAGGGCGTCGGGGCTGGAGTGGGACATGTTCGCTTCCTTGAGTGTTCTGCGGATGATGAACGGATTGTAGAAAGCCTGCCTGTCGGCACTTTTGATCCGACAGGGGGTATCGCTGCTTTAGTCGGCAATGTGCACGCTAAAGTTTGAAGAAGATCTCATTACAGTAATGCAAATTTGCACGCAGTTTTCATTAACTGTGATGAATGTCGAAGTGTGGATGCGGGTGGATGTTAGAATACTCACAGACCCGCAAGGTAAAATTTATACGGCACTGCCGTTGGAGAATGTTATGACCGATTTAACTGCAAGCAGCCTGCGCGCGTTGAAACTGATGGACCTGACTACCCTGAACGATGACGACACCAATGAGAAAGTCATCGCCCTGTGCCATCAGGCGAAAACGCCGGTGGGCAACACCGCAGCCGTCTGTATCTACCCGCGCTTTATCCCGATTGCCCGTAAGACGCTGAAAGAGCAGGGCACCCCGGACGTGCGCATTGCAACCGTCACTAACTTCCCGCATGGCAACGATGATATCGAGATTGCGCTGGCAGAAACCCGCGCGGCGATTGCCTACGGTGCAGACGAAGTTGACGTGGTGTTCCCGTACCGCGCGCTGATCGCCGGCAACGAGCAGGTCGGTTTTGACCTGGTGAAGGCCTGTAAAGACGCGTGTGCGGCGGCAAACGTGCTGCTGAAAGTGATCATCGAAACCGGCGAACTGAAAGAAGAGGCGCTGATTCGTAAAGCCTCTGAAAATCTCCATCAAAGCCGGTGCGGATTTCATTAAAACCTCTACCGGTAAAGTACCGGTAAATGCGACCCCGGAAAGCGCGCGCATCATGATGGAAGTGATCCGCGACATGGGCGTGTCCAAAACCGTGGGCTTCAAACCTGCGGGCGGCGTGCGTACCGCGGAAGACGCGCAGCAGTTCCTGGCGATTGCCGACGAGCTGTTCGGCGCCGACTGGGCCGATTCCCGTCACTACCGCTTCGGCGCCTCCAGCCTGCTGGCCAGCCTGCTGAAAGCGCTGGGTCACGGCGACGGTAAGAGCGCAAGCAGCTACTAAGTTTGAATTGCCGGATGGCGCCACGCTTACCCGGCCTACCCGGATCGTGGTCGGGTAAACCGTACCCGCCACCATTCACCCGATTCCTCATGGGGGTTACCGTGTTTCTCGCACAAGAAATTATTCGTAAAAAACGTGATGGTCATGCATTAAGCGACGAAGAGATCCGCTTCTTCATCAACGGCATTCGTGATAACACCGTCTCAGAAGGGCAGATTGCGGCTCTGGCGATGACCATTTTCTTCCACGATATGTCGATGCCTGAGCGCGTGTCGCTGACCATGGCGATGCGAGATTCAGGAACCGTTCTGGACTGGAAAAGCCTCAACCTTAACGGCCCGATTGTGGATAAACACTCCACCGGCGGCGTGGGCGACGTGACCTCCCTGATGCTTGGCCCCATGGTGGCAGCCTGTGGCGGTTATATCCCGATGATCTCCGGGCGCGGCCTGGGCCACACCGGCGGTACGCTCGACAAACTGGAAGCCATTCCGGGCTTCGATATCTTCCCGGATGACAACCGCTTCCGCGACATTATTAAAGACGTTGGTGTGGCGATTATCGGCCAGACCAGCTCTCTTGCTCCGGCAGACAAGCGTTTCTACGCGACCCGCGACATCACCGCGACCGTTGACTCCATCCCGCTGATCACCGCCTCTATCCTGGCGAAGAAGCTGGCAGAAGGGCTGGACGCGCTGGTGATGGACGTGAAGGTAGGCAGCGGCGCGTTTATGCCAACCTATGAACTCTCTGAGGCGCTGGCCGAAGCGATCGTTGGCGTCTCCAACGGCGCGGGCGTGCGCACTACCGCACTGCTCACCGACATGAACCAGGTGCTGGCTTCCAGCGCCGGTAACGCCGTCGAAGTGCGTGAAGCCGTCCAGTTCCTGACGGGGGAATACCGCAACCCGCGTCTGTTCGACGTCACCATGGCGCTGTGCGTGGAGATGTTAATCTCCGGCAAGCTGGCCAAAGACGACGCCGACGCCCGCGCGAAGCTACAGGCGGTACTGGACAACGGCAAAGCGGCGGAGATCTTTGGCCGCATGGTTGCGGCGCAGAAAGGCCCAACCGACTTCGTCGAAATTACGCGAAGTACCTGCCGACCGCGACGCTCAGCAAAGCGGTGTATGCCGACAGCGAAGGGTTTGTCTCGGCAATGGATACCCGCGCGCTGGGTATGGCGGCCGTGTCTATGGGCGGCGGCCGTCGTCAGGCGTCAGATACCATTGATTACAGCGTCGGCTTCACCGATATGGCCCGTCTGGGCGACAGCGTTGACGGCCAACGTCCGCTGGCGGTGATCCACGCCAAAGATGAAGCCAGCTGGCAGGAAGCGGCGAAAGCGGTGAAGGCGGCTATTACGCTTGACAATAAAGCACCGGAAACCACACCGACTGTCTATCGCCGTATCACCGAATAGCGGTATACTGATCTGATCGATAATTTTTGAAGCACTACGTACGGAGAACAATTATGAAACGTGCATTTATTATGGTGCTGGACTCATTCGGCATCGGCGCAACCGAAGATGCGGAACGTTTTGGTGACGTGGGTTCCGATACCATGGGTCACATCGCGGAAGCCTGTGCGAAAGGCGAAGCGGACAACGGTCGTAAAGGCCCTCTGACTCTACCTAACCTGACCCGCCTTGGGCTGGTGAAAGCGCATGAAGGCTCTACCGGTAAAATCGCAGCCGGTATGGACGGCAACGCGGAAGTGGTGGGCGCTTACGCCTGGGCGCACGAGCTCTCCTCCGGTAAAGACACCCCGTCTGGACACTGGGAAATCGCCGGTGTGCCGGTGCTGTTCGACTGGGGTTACTTCTCCGATCACGAGAACAGCTTCCCGCAGGAGCTGCTCGATAAGCTGGTGAAGCGTGCCAACCTGCCGGGTTACCTCGGCAACTGCCACTCCTCCGGTACCGTGATTCTTGACCAGCTCGGCGAAGAGCATATGAAAACCGGCAAGCCGATTTTCTACACTTCTGCTGACTCCGTGTTCCAGATTGCCTGCCACGAAGAGACCTTTGGCCTGGATAAACTCTACGAGCTGTGCGAAATCGCCCGTGAAGAGCTGACCGAAGGCGGCTACAACATTGGCCGCGTGATCGCGCGTCCGTTTATTGGTGACAAAGCGGGTAACTTCCAGCGTACCGGTAACCGTCACGATCTGGCCGTTGAGCCGCCGGCGCCAACCGTGCTGCAGAAGCTGGTTGATGAGAAAGGCGTCACGTGGTTTCTGTAGGTAAAAATCGCGGATATCTACGCTAACTGCGGCATCACCAAAAAGGTCAAAGCGACCGGACTCGATGCGCTGTTCGATGCCACCATCAAAGAGATGAAAGAAGCGGGCGACAAGACCATTGTCTTCACCAACTTCGTCGACTTCGACTCCTCCTGGGGTCACCGTCGCGACGTAGCGGGTTATGCTGCGGGTCTTGAGCTGTTCGACCGCCGCCTGCCGGAGCTGATGGAGCTGGTGGGTGAAGATGACATTCTGATCCTGACCGCGGACCACGGCTGCGATCCAACCTGGACCGGTACCGATCACACCCGTGAGCACATTCCGGTGCTGGTGTACGGCCCGAAAGTGAAGCCGGGTTCGCTGGGTCACCGTGAAACCTTCGCGGACATTGGCCAGACCCTGGCAAAAATACTTTGGTACGTCTGACATGGAATATGGCAAGGCCATGTTCTGATGTCATTGCCCGGTGGCGCTTCGCTTACCGGGCCTACGGTTTTGTAGGCCGGGTAAGGCGTAGCCGCCACCCGGCAAAAACAACAAGTTAAAAGGAACTGAAGATGGCAACTCCTCACATTAATGCAGAAATGGGTGATTTCGCTGACGTCGTATTGATGCCGGGCGACCCGCTGCGCGCGAAGCACATTGCAGAAACCTTCCTGGAAGACGTGCGTGAAGTGAACAACGTTCGCGGCATGCTGGGCTTCACGGGTACTTATAAAGGCCGCAAAATCTCCGTTATGGGCCACGGCATGGGTATCCCATCCTGCTCCATCTACACCAAAGAGCTGATCACCGATTTCGGTGTGAAGAAAATCATCCGCGTAGGCTCCTGCGGTGCGGTGCGTATGGACGTTAAGCTGCGTGACGTGGTGATCGGCATGGGCGCGTGTACCGACTCTAAAGTCAACCGCATCCGCTTTAAGGATCATGACTTTGCGGCCATCGCTGACTTTGACATGGTGCGTAACGCGGTTGACGCGGCAAAAGGCGCTGGGCGTTGACGCGCGCGTGGGCAACCTGTTCTCTGCCGATCTGTTCTACTCGCCAGAAGGCGACATGTTCGACGTGATGGAAAAAATACGGCATCCTCGGCGTGGAAATGGAAGCGGCCGGCATTTATGGCGTAGCGGCTGAGTTCGGTGCGAAAGCGCTGACCATCTGCACCGTATCTGACCATATCCGTACCCACGAGCAGACTACCGCTGCCGAGCGTCAGACCACCTTCAACGACATGATCAAAATCGCACTGGAATCCGTTCTGCTGGGCGATAAAGAGTAATTCTGTCTCTTCCCTCCCTCTCCCTGTGGGAGAGGGCTGGGGTGAGGACACCAGCTAGCGCACGGCCTGCGCAATCCACGCTGACAGCTCCCGCAGCTCATTTTCCTGCTCCGGGAAATCCCCAATTAACGCGTCACATTCCTGCTGCAGCATATCCGCCCGGTACAAACAGCCCTGCAAGCGTGCCGCAAGGGCTTCCAGTGGCCCCGGATTCAGACTGTCCGTAAACACCTGCGTGCGGGTGATATGACCTTTCTCGACGTCAAAATGCAGCTCGACGCCGGCCCCAGCGAAAGCGCTCATCCAGCAGATGGGAAAATGCAGGTGCCTGACCGAAGTTCCACTCCCAGCTGCTCTGGCGGGCGAAGGTTTCCGCGAAGTTTGGCAGGTCCGGGGTTTTGTCCGGTGAAATCACTTCTGCTTCCACGCGCTCGCCGTAATGCGCAAAGAACGCCTCGCGCACGGCCTCACAGATTTGCTCGTGTGTAACGCCCGGCAGCAGTTCGACCAGATTTGCCACGCGGCCGCGCACGGAGGTAATCCCTTTGGCCTGGAGTTTTTTCTTGTCGGGATTCAGGTAGTTCGCCAGGCGGCTCAGATCGGCGTTAAGAAGCAGAGTGCCGTGGTGGAACCCGCGATCCATCGTTTCGCGATAGGCGGAGCCGGACACTTTGCGATCTCCGTCGGGCGTTTTGACCACCAGATCGTTACGTCCGGAGGCTTCCGCCGTCACGCCGAGCGAATTGAGCGCGTTGAGGACGATGGACGTTGAGATGGTTTTGTCGTATTCCGGTTTGCCCGCCATAAAGGTAAAGCAGGTATTGCCGAGGTCGTGGAATACCGCGCCGCCGCCGCTGCTGCGGCGCGCCAGACGGACGTTGTCCTCTTCCATACGGCGGGTGTTGCACTCTTTCCACGGGTTTTGCGCACGACCAATAACCACCGTATCGGCATTGCGCCAGAGAAACAGTACGCGCTGGGTGGCAGGCATCTGGCGGAAGATGCACTCCTCCACCGCCAGGTTAAACCAGGGATCGTAAGAGTCAGAGATAAGCAGGCGTAACGTCGACATGGCAGAGTTCCTTTTCCGAATCATTCGCCTACTTTATCACTATTCTTTCTTCTCGCTCTCTTCGTCTTCGGGGACTGACCGGCTGGCGGTCAGCAGGAACGGGGATTGCTGCCAGCGCGTGCGCTTGCCGCGAAGCAGGGTACGCGCCAGCACAACGCCGATGGCGAGTGAAAGCAGCAGCATCAGGCGCAGAATATTGGTGGTATTATCGACCTGTTTAGCTTCAGTGGGCAGGGTGTGGGTATCAAGGGTGAGGCGCAAATAGCCCAGCGGGCCATTCTTCCCCTGAATAGGTTCAACAAGCTGCTGGTTGAAGTAGCCGCCGGCTTTTTTGCCGTCCAGCGCCAGCCTGTCTCGCACGTCGACGTGTTCACCCGCACGGGCAATCAGGTTGCCTTGCTCATCATAGACACCGGCATCAAGAATGCGGCTGTTCTCCGTGAGCAGGCGTAAAACCTGGCCTATCCGCTTCTCGTCAGGCGTTTCGTTACGCATGGACGGCGCGACGTTGAGCGTGACCTGGCGTGCCAGCGTGCGAGCCAGCTCTTCAAACTGCGGGTTGCGTTGCCGTTGATGGTTCTGGCTAAACCACGATGCCCCTTGCATCAGCACCACTAAGAGTGCGAGACAGGAAAGGACAATCACGGCGCGATGGAGCCGGAATTTCAGTTTTGCGCGAGCCATATTCCACCTGCTGAAAAATTTACGGCTTAATGTTGCCAGAAGTGATGGTTACAGGGTAGCCTCATGCGTTATTTTCCCTCTGCAACCTTCCGGCGCGAACGAAATTACAGGAGCTTTAATGCCGAACATTACCTGGTGTGACCTGCCAACGGATGTCTCTTTATGGCCAGGATTGCCGCTCTCTTTAAGTGGCGATGAGGTGATGCCTCTGGATTACCACGCCGGTCGTAGCGGCTGGCTGCTGTATGGACGCGGTCTGGATAAGCAACGCCTGACCCAGTATCAAACCAAACTGGGGCCGCGATGGTCATCGTCGCCGCCTGGTGCGTGGAAGACTACCAGGTCATTCGCCTGGCGGGCTCTCTGACCCAGCGCGCCACGCGCCTGGCGCATGACGCCGGGCTGGATGTCGCACCGCTGGGTAAAAATTCCGCACATGAAAACCGCCTGGCCTGCTGGTCATGGACATGGACTCTACCGCCATTCAGATCGAGTGTATCGACGAAACTTGCGAAGCTGGCGGGCAGCGGCGAGCTGGTGGCTGAAGTCACCGAGCGTGCGATGCGCGGCGAGCTGGATTTCACCGCCAGCCTGCGACAGCGCGTGGCGACCCTGAAAGGGGCCGATGCCAACATTCTGCGTCAGGTGCGCGACGTGCTGCCGCTGATGCCCGGGCTGACGCAGCTGGTGCTGAAGCTGCAGTCCCTCGGCTGGAAGGTGGCGATTGCCTCCGGCGGCTTCACCTTCTTCGCGGATTATCTGCGGGAAAAACTGCATCTGACCACCGTGGTGGCCAACGAGCTGGAGATCATGGACGGCAAGCTGACCGGCCAGGTGATCGGCGATATTGTGGATGCCCAGTACAAAGCCAATACGCTGACGCGCCTCGCGGAAAAATATGAAATTCCGGTTGTCCAGACCGTCGCCATCGGTGACGGCGCGAACGACCTGCCGATGATCAAAGCGG
>OIEO01000124.1_pt1 | contig 13671 bp, 15 predicted proteins | sample 1581851 | NCBI WGS metagenome assembly OIEO01 (sample SAMN03281010, study PRJEB24777) | human gut metagenome | isolation source: fecal sample PR157 from 1 month old male Malay infant, caesarean delivered... | reverse complement strand
TCTGAGGCAGCATCTGGCAAGGCTGGGCAGGAAGTCACTGTCGTTCTCAAAATCGGTGGAGCTGCATGACAAAGTCATCGGGCATTATCTGAACATAAGACACTATCAGTAAGTTGGAGTCATTACCCCAAAATGGGGTGGCTGCAGTAACGTTATTTTTCTTGTAGATATTAGCCGTACCGTGAATTTTATTGTTGGTGTTACCTGAGGTGAGCACCAGAACATCCGCGCCTTGCTTATCGGCTTTCTCAATCAGTTCTTTTTTTGCATCATCAACCGATACTTCATTTGAGGTGCTTACCGTACCGATTTTTTGATACTGAGACTCGACTTTCTTGAACTCATTTTTAGTCAGCAGTTGGGCAGCAAAAGCATTGGTCGTAAACAGTAACGCCGTTCCCAACAAAATAGCAGTCGTCTTTTTCATAACCTTTTTCCTTGAGATTAATCAGCAACTACGAAAAACCTCACGCATGATGGTGAGGTTTTATGAGCATGGTAGAGAATCTCAGGAAATGCCATATATTCTGGAAAATTCTTTTATAACAACCCATTGCATGAAATTATTAATGAATATTAAGAATAGTCGAATACACGCGCGGTGCCAGCAATATCAATGCGAACCGCCGTGCCCGGGTTCCATCCAGGCTGGCTGACGGTCTTGAGGGTGACGGGCTGCGGCTGTCCGGTAAGCCCAAGGGTGAGCGTCGACAGGTGACCGGTAAAATCCACATCAAGAATGGAGATCGGGCTTTCATGTGAGGCGCATGCCGTCACGCTCAGCTGCTCCGGGCGCAGCATCACTCTGCCCTGCCCTGTCGCCAGCGGGTTGTCTGTGGGCACCTTACCCAGCGCGCAGAGGGCGTAGCCCGAGGTGAGCTGCGCAGGCAGGATCAGCGCATCACCAAGAACAGCGCCGTCTCTTCGTCAACGGGACGGGTGTAAACCTCATAAGGCGTCCCGACCTGCGTGAAGCGTCCGGAACGCATGACGGCAACCTGCGTGGCAAAGGAGAGCGCTTCGTTCTGATCGTGGGTAACCAGAATCGAGGCCACGCCCGCTTCGGCCAGCAGATCGGCCGTGGCCTTACGCGTCATCGCGCGCAGGCCGGTATCCAGAGCCGAGAACGGTTCATCCAGCAGCATCAGTGAAGGACGCTGGGCCAGCGCACGGGCAAGGGCCACGCGCTGCTGCTGTCCGCCGGAAATCTCGTGAGGCCAGTGCGTGGCGAGCTGCCTGTCCAGCGAAACCATCTCCATCAGCGCCTCAACGCGCTGGCGCTTTTTCGTGGCGGGTCCCGTCCAGCCCCCAGGCAATGTTGTCTGCCACGTTGAGGTGCGGGAACAGCGCGCCCTCCTGAGGCACAAAACCGATCCCGCGCTGGTGGGCAGGGACAAAACGGTTTTCATCAAACAGGGTTCTCCCCTGCATAACAATACGACCGGTGTCAGGCGTCTCAAACCCGGCAAGAATACGCAGCAGCGTGGTTTTACCTGACCCCGACGGTCCGACAATGGCCGTTCTGCTCCCCGGCGCAACGCTCAGGTTTAAGCTGTCGAGCACCTGCACATCAGCAAACGATTTAGAAATGGCGGTTAATTCAAGCATGTCATAGCCCTGCAATTTTCTTCGACTGCATATAGAGAACGGCGGTCAGCGGGAGGGAAATCAGGATCATCAGCATCGCGTAAGGCGCGGCGGCGACATAGTCAATTTCGCTGGTCAGCGCCCAGAATCCGGTAGAGAGCGTGCGCGTGCCCAGGGGAGAGAGTAACAGCGTGGCAGTCAACTCGTTGCTGACGCCGAGGAAACCAGAGCGGCCCCGCCGCGCACCCGGCGCGGCCAGCCGCATCCGTGACGCTCCAGAGCGCCTTCGCGGGCGTGCTGCCAAGGCTGCGCGCCACGTTTTCCAGCTCAACTGGCGCCTGCGCTATCCCCGCGCGCAGGTTGATGAGCGCACGGGGCATAAACATCAGCAGATACGGCAAGGAACAGGGTAATTTCCGTCTGGTAAATGGGACGGTGCGTAATGAATGGTGACGGTGACCAACGCCAGCGCCGTGAACAATGCCGGCAGCGAACTGGTGATATAGATGCACCCTTCAAGCATCCGGAAGATACGGTGCGGATAGCGGATACCGAGCCACGCAATGGGGATCACGCACGTCGTCGTCAGCAGCGCGCCGCCCACGCCGAGCATCAGCGTCTGGCGCAGCGAGTGCCAGAGATCGGCGCTCATCCAGTTTTCCACACCGCCGAGCCAAATCCAGCGACACAGGACAACTAACGGCACGCCCAGCGCCAGGACGATCAGCACCATGAAAAACAGCTGCCCCAGCGCGGCAGCCGCAGGCTTCAGCGGCCAGCGTTTCTGTTCGCGCGCAGCCCCGGCGCCAATGCGCGCGTAGCGTGCCTTTCCACGCGTCACGCCTTCCAGCACTAAGATAGCCAGGCAGCATAACGCCAGCACGCCCGCCAGCATGTTTGCTGCCGGGCCGCTGAAGGTTGACTGAAACTGGTCATAAATGGCCGTGGTGAAGGTATCAAAGCGGATCATCACGTACAGACCATATTCCGCCAGCAGGTGCAGCGCCACCAGCAGCGCGCCGCCGCAGATAGCCAGCTTGAGCTGGGGTAGCACCACGCGGAAAAAAGACCTTCCACGGCGGGGTGCCGAGCGACGCGGCGACATCTTCGAGCGTCGGGTCAAGGCGGCGAAGCACCGCCGCAACCGGCATGTAGATAAAGGGATAGTAGGCAAGCACGGAGAGAAACACGCCCGCGGAGAGCCCGTGCATCGACGGAACCACGCTCACCCAGGCATAGCTTTGCACAAACGCGGGAATGGCCAGCGGGGCGACCGCCAGCGCGGACCAGATGCCCCGTCCGGCAAGCTGCGTGCGCTCGGTGAGCCAGGCTATCGCCACGCCCGTCACGATACACAGCGGAACCGCTAAAGCCGTCAGCCACAGCGTGTTGCTGAGCAGCTCAGCCACACGCGGGCGAAACACCAAGCGCCTTAAATGGTTTCCCAGCCCGTCTCAATGCCAATGGCAATGATAAAACCCAAAGGCAGAAGCGCCAGTAATGAAAACAAGACAGCTAACGCAACCATCGGCAGTGCAGGACGCCTGCGGGCAGGCTCCTGCACTCTGTTTTTTTCCGATGTCGAGACTTAGACCAGACATAAGACCTTCACTTCACTCTCAGGATCACAGCAGGCCGGCTTGCGTCATCAGCTCGATAACTTTTTTACTGTTGAGCGTTGAAGGTTCAACTTTCGGTGCATCAAGATCTTTCAGCGGGACCAGTTTCGGGTTTGAGGCCGCGTTCACGCCCACGGCGTATTCAAAGGCGTTGTTGGTACGCAGGCTTTCCTGACCTTCTTTGCCGGTAATGTATTTGATGAAGGCCTGCGCCTGCGCTTTGTGCTTGCTGGACGCCAGCACGCCACCGCCGGAGAGGCTCACAAACGCGCCCGGGTCCTGGTGCTTAAAGTAGTAGAGCTGGGTGTTTTTGCTGTTTTCACCGGTTTTGGACTGATCGACAAAGCGGTAGTAGTGGTAAATCACCCCGCCATCAATCTGACCGGCATTGACCGCTTTCATCACGGTGCTGTTGCCTTTATAGGCCACGAAGTTGGCTTTCATCGCCTTGAGCCACTCCAGGGTGGCCTGCTCGCCCTTCAGGGCCAGCATCGCGCTCACGATAGCCTGGAAATCCGCGCCTGACGGTGATGCCGCCCAGCGGCCTTTCCACTCGGGTTTCGCCAGATCCATCAGCGATTTAGGCAGCTGCTGTTCGCTCAGTTTCGCCGGGTTATAGACGAACACCGTGCTGCGGGCAGCAATGCCGATCCAGCGGCCATGCGCCGGACGATACTCTGCCGGTACCTGCTTCAGGGTGTCTGAATCCAGCGGGGCAAACAGGTTGGCGTTATCCACCAGCACCATGGACGGCGAGTTTTCCGTCAGGAACACGTCTGCCGGCGATGCGCTGCCTTCCTGCACCAGCTGGTTACCCAGCTCGCTGTCATCACCATTACGCAAAGTGACTTTAATCCCGGTTTCTTTGGTAAAACCGTCAACCCACGACTTCACCAGGTTTTCATGCTGCGCGTTATAAATAACGATACCGTCGTTGTTATCGGCGGCAACCGACTGTGTGGAAAGGAAAAGGGATGATGACAACAAGGCAAGCGAGAAGCAGGACAGCAGGCGAGAATTCATGAACATATCCTTAATAGACCAACGGGAGTAACCACTCATAGCTTTGTGGGACAGGATTAAAGCATACAACAACGCTAATGATAATTAGTATCAATCCAGTTACGCGTAAAAGTGTAAAATTTCTTTTTAGCCGATTTTGTAATGATAAAATCCAAATTTTAATGCGAGATAATTTCTAGATTAAGAAAACCTTAAGCCTGCTAACAACGAAATTCATTAGCCTTCTATTCATTATGGCGCGAAGGTAAATCTGTTATTCGCGCCGCCCGGCAGAAATCATAAAAAGCCCGATAGTGGCTGGGGCTTTTATGCTTATCCGGAGGTAGCTAAATTTATTTGGCTACTCATTTAAAAAGCCTCACATAGCCGCATGAGGGGCATACACAGGATAGGTGAAGAACAATAAATGCACGCAGTTCAGCCCAAAATGGAATAACGTTGCAACCCAGAGCCTGCCGCTCCACATCCACGCCAGGCCGTAAATAATGCCGAGAGGCTGGCAAAAATAATCAGCAGTAAACCGCCGCTATAATGCATCAGCCCAAAGAGGACTGAGGCCATCAACAACGCGACAACAGGATGAACGATCCGGGACAAGCGCTGCTGCAGGTAGCCTCTGAACAGGGCTTCCTCGGCCAAAGAGACGAAGAAAATATTCGCAAGGGCAAATTGCGCGAACCATTCTGGCGCATGTGGCTCAATTCTCAGCCCGCCCAACGCCACAGCCAGAAGTAACAGCGCGGGTACCGCAAGCACCAATATTACCCAGCCGAGCTTGCCAATTTTATAGAGGGGTTTTGCTACGAATAGCGTTGGCATGCACGTAATTAAAAAGAACGGCACCACCGCCTTGTCCATATTAAAGTACATACTGAACGGTATGCTTTGCGGACCAACGACGACAGCATCCAGCACTTTGGGATTATGGAAGCCCGGGAGTACATGCATAACCAGGGTAACGGCGATGATCACACACAGGCCTTCAATCAGATAAGTATATTTATGAACCTTATTACGTAGCCATTCAACAGCAGACCAGCCAATAACGATTGACGCAATAACCAGCAGCGCCGGGGCGTCAAGAATGCTCTGTTTCCAGCCGAGAAATGCCGTTAATCCCAGAAGCAGGTAAGCCAGGCTTTTATTAAGGGAAAGTGCGGCAAGCGAAATTGCGAGTAGATACCACATAAATGTCCTTCATGACCGATAAATTTTAGGGTCGATGTCCCAAATATGTCCCACAACGGAAATCAGGAGGATGTGAGTGAGGCGTAACTCTATGAAATGAAATGGCACGCCCTGTAGGATTCGAACCTACGACCTACGGCTTAGAAGGCCGTTGCTCTATCCAACTGAGCTAAGGGCGCACTGAGAAGCGTGTACTTCGCGGTGGTGAAACGCGAAGAATTATACGGTCAATGGCAGGTGAGTCAATGCCTTTTCCGTTTTCAGGGCCAATTACCGCTAGCCGATTGTAAATACGGCTATTTTCTCAACATTCCTCCCTGTTTTACCGTAAAATTTAGCGCTGCGAAAAGGCTTAGTTGCATTTAAGTAACGCCTGCTGTTTTCCTGAACGTCAGCTCGTCACACTAGAGCCAGGTATCCCGGCCGCCTGGAGGCTGACAGACAACAGGACAATGGAGTGACAGCGCAAAACCTGATCGATACGCCCCCCCCGGTTACAGTACCTCTCTCAGGACATCGTCGGCATTAAGCTTGAGCCTATCGTCGCCCTCGCCTCTTTGCGTCAGGTTGGCGTCGAGGTCCTTAGCGTCCTGGCCGATACGCGGCACAGTGAGGAATTTTTTTGCGATCGGTCCGCTGGCTGGTCGCTAACGCTGCTTGAGGCGCAGCTTGCTGCGTTAAAAAATACGCCGCACGGACATAACCTTTTTATTAATCTGCCGATAACCGTCCTGACAGAGCCTGCGTCCTTCCAGCGGCTCATCAGACTCCCCTGCGTGCCGCTCAATATTGAGTTTGTCGACCTTGCGGCTTTTTTGGCGCTGTCCGTCGCGCAGAAGCAGCGCGTGGTTCAGAATCTGCAGCAGCTGAGCAGACAGGGGCACGCTATCTGGCTGGATGACATTGATGATGTCTTAGTGCAGTCGTTTTTATCCTGTCGACTTCCGTTAAGCGGCATCAAAATAGATAAGGAAGCATTCTGGCGTTTACGCGACACCCCTGCGCTGAGGCAACTGGTTTCCCTTTGCTTTCAGCTTGCCGGGAAAGTGCTTATCGAAGGTATTGAGACTGAACGCGATCGTACCTGGGCACTGCAGGCAGGCGCAGACTTCGGCCAGGGATATTACTGGCCGTCCTGGACATGGCCGGAGGATTAAAACGCCATTTCCAGGAGGGAGACCATGCGAATGACAGTGCGCCGTTACCGGCGGCGGCGTACAGGAAGTGATGCACTGGGATTTACGCGCTCACCTTTTGCTACCCCCCCTTTTTCGACCGGCTCGAATTTTTGAGCCAGTCCATCAGCCAGCCCCGCAAAACAGACGCCCGTTTATTCTCCTGGTGACGGAGGATCATTTCCTGCGCACCGGTTTTCTCAACGGGCAGTTTCCCCTGAGCAGCTGCTGCGATTTCGCCACGCTGGACGACGCCCTTGTCGCACAGACGCAATGGCCCTCCGCCCGTCTGGTCGTGGATATTGAAAGCCGGTCAACGGGGCTTCTGGAGAAACTGGATCAGTTGAGAAGGCATAGCCTGTTTCCTCCGTTCCTGACGCCCTGGCTGTTAGTCCGGGCCGATAATTACGACACCCGCCTTTTCTGCAAAGCGGCAGGTCCCTTTCATGTGCTCGAGCGCCAGCTGAACGCCGCGGCACTCCAGCACAGCCTGCTGGATGCCCGCCCGCCACAGGGCTCCGACAAAGACTGGTTCAACCGCAATGAATGGCCGATCCTGCAGGAACTTTCCCGGGGCAAGACGTTACGTCAGATTGCCCTTATGCAGAATCGTCCCTATAGCCGCATTATCTATCGTCTTAGCTGCATCCTGGTGAAGCTGGGGCTGAGTCATCGACAGGAATTGTTGCATCTTCTTAATAACCTCTCAGACTGCACGTTTTCACTCACGTCCTAACCCCTTATTTCCTAAAGCGCTTTAAGAATTTACTTACCATTCGTGTTTCAAAAATGTTAATTTTAACAATAAAGTCAAAATTATAACTATTCCTAATTTATGGGCGAGAACCTTGTGAAATGCCACAAATTGAACGAACGGCAGCACTTTCCTCCATCCGTTAAGTGAATGCAGACAGCGTTAACAAGATGATAATGATGTAAAAACAAGCAGCTTAGCGACTGCGCCCTGGAGGGAAAAGCGAAGCAGATAGCATGTTCTCCTGTGCAGGAGTTGCGGAGCTGAAGGTCAACCTTCACGCTTTCAGATGAAGGTCTGACGGCCTGCGAGGGCAATTGTTCACCTCATCAGACCGGGCGAGTCCACCAAAATGATGCGTATTTTTGTTAACAATTGATCAACATACAGAGATACTGTTATTTTTTGTTATTACATAAAGATGAAAATATGCGGTAAATGGGATAACAGGATATTTCCGCTAAATTTAAAAAAATAGCGATTCAGATCCAGAAGATAATACAAACCAATATCCTGTGATTAATTTACAGGGTTTTCGGAAAAAAACTTACCCTGTATAATAAGAAGCGTACCAAATCTGAATAAGAAAAACCTTTTTGCCAACACCAGCCAAATGAGATGACCGCGCTGAGGCATAGTTCTTTTCATTACGTAAACAAGGATGCTTTCGCTCTTTCCAGGAAAATACTACGGTATAGGGATCTGCACATTATATCCTTCCGGCATTTCGAGAGTTTTACCAAACTCTGCATAACGCTTTTAACAATCTGAGGCATTAAAAATGAAACCGGCATCCGTTATCATTATGGACGAACATCCTATCGTCAGAATGTCGATAGAAGTCCTGCTACAGAAAAATAAGAATATCACAGTCAAGCTCAAGTCTGGCGATAGCCATGAAGTCCTTGACTGTATCCGTAATCACCCTATCGATCTGGTGATCCTTGACATTGAACTCACGGGCACGGATGCTTTCGCTTTACTTAAGAGAATAAGAAACTTAAACAAAGACATTAAGGTTCTGTTCCTCTCATCTAAATCAGAGTTATTTTACGCAGGTCGCTCCATTCGCGCCGGGGCAAATGGCTTCGTCAGTAAACGAAAAGATTTGGGTGAGATCTACAACGCCGTAGAAATGATCCTGATGGGCTATTCCTTTTTCCCATCGGAAACGCTGAACTTTATAAACCATTTGGGTTCAGGGAAAGGGATGGCAGTCGATATGCCATTATCAAATCGCGAGGTCACGGTATTACGCTATCTGGCGAATGGATTATCCAATAAGGAAATTGCTGAACAGCTACTATTAAGCAACAAAACCATTAGCGCGCATAAATCCAATATTTATTCCAAGCTGGGCGTGCAAAGCATCGTGGAATTAATTGATTACGCCAAAGCGCACGAGCTGCTTTAACCTGAATTCACTCCCTGCAGCTTATCTGAGCTGCAGGGAGTGCGGTCAGTGCTAATTATAGTTAATCATAAAGGTGGCATCCGCATCGGCTCGTCCGGGCTGAGGGTTATCTGCAGTGGCAATATAATTGGCATAAAACGACAATGTTGCATTCCCCTGCGCATCAACCGAGACCGGCTGGCTGGCCTGCTGGAGAGCCAGACGCGTTTTATCCGCATCCCTGATCTCTACCGCGACACGGCTCGCTGTACTGGCGTCGTTCAGCGCCAGCAAACCGTTATTGCTCCCGTCGGCTTTACCCGAAAACGTTATCGACGCGGCGCCCGGCGGACAGCCGGTCAGCTTCAGCGTAAACGGCATGGGCTGCGTGCGGCTCCCGGTGGTGCTGAGCTGTTTCGTGGGCCAGGTGCCCAGCGTGACGGTCTTGTCGCTGTCGCTACCTTCCGCGACGCAGGTAAAATCGACAATATTGCCGGACATCTGAATATTGATCTCGCCCAGTGCTGTCGCTGACCACGCGTTGGTCTGAAACATCACCAGCGCCAGCGCAGTAACATGTCCTTTCCAGTTCCGCATCTCTCCCCCTTAATCGTAATCCACGCGGAGATAGCCGCGAGAGGTGAACCGGCCTTCTGCGGGTTTATTCCCGGTAATGCTTACCGGCCAGACGCGGATCCCCACCTGCGCCTGTGCACTGTCATCCAGGCGGAACGGAATTTTGCTGTTCAGGTTGTTAGGCGTCAGAGGCGTGCCGCTATCGTTCGCCACCACAAATCCCAGATCGGGGTTATCGGATACCAGCGCATTGCCAGCGATTTTTTCCGCCTCGATACGCATCGTCAGATACGCATTGGCCTCCACGTTCGTACACTTAATGGCTATGGTTTTAATTTGTGGCGAGACTTTCTGGGGACGGTTTCCGGCACCCGCCTGGCTGAACAACGATGCGCCAATATCACCAAAATCAAACTCCACCACCTGCCCGGCATTTATCGCGCAGCTTTGTGGCACCTGAATGGTACCGCTATAGCTGATGGTATACACCGGCGTATTCAGGGAGTCAGATGGCGTGGTGGTCACATACACGGTGAACATGGTTTGCTGAGGGATCACCACCATATTGATAAACCGTCGGGTGACTCTCAGGCGAAAAGACCAGCTTTGAGTCGGTAACCGGAAAACGCTTTGTTCTTCGGAACGTTAGGGTGCTCCCCCATCTGGATGTAGTTCGCCGGCGGATAGAACGTCCCCGCGAAGTCATCGTGGATCTGCATCGCGCCATCAAGATAGTCATTGAGCTTCACATACTTGTAGCTATCAATCACCGTCGTTATCGGCAGACTGGTGACGTAGCTACGCATGGTGGACTTGCCTGTCGTCCCTCTGGGACATATGGCATTCACGCCGACCAGCCCAGACTTTTGCGCCAGGGTCACAATCTGCCCAGGTTTGTTATTGGAGCTGTTAAAAACGTTTGAGAGATCGTAGGAGATATCCTTCGCCACCCCATTGGCGTTCTGACAAATCGTTGCCCAAGCGGGCATCGCGCTGCACAGCAGCGCAAAGCTCATTACGTTGCGTAAAATGCGCATCTTTGGATCCCCGTTAACGATCACAGCTGGCCCCCGCCATGGTAATGGCCTGGTTCTGACTTTGAGGCGATAAGCGATAGTGAGCGCGACACTGGGACTGCGCCCCGTCGCCCCACTGGATCAGCAGCTCGCCCTCCAGCGGCAGCCCGCTAGGTAAATTTGCCCGTCGTCCCCCACCATGCTGGTGACCCCGCTTTGCGTTTCGCGGACCACCGCACCAAACGGCACGGGCTGGTTGCCGCGCGTTACCGTCAGCAGGGCGCGCACGCCAATGCGGGTATCAAAGCTGGCGCGCACCAGCGCGCCTTTGGTCGCAGCCACCGACTGCTGCACGTGTTTTCGATTTCGATCGGTGCGTTGTTGCTCATGGTGTTGGTATCCAGCGCCACGCGGTTGTAGCGGTAGACGGTGGCATACGGCATCACCGCATAGCCTCGCCAGTCGGTTCTCACGCCGGTCTGGTTTTCCACGCTGACGCCGGATGCCCCCGGCGCTTTGATCAGCACGTTGGTGTCACCCAGCGGCTGGCTGAAGGTCACGCCGTCGGCATGACCGACGACCCCGCCGGAGAGCTGCCAGTTGAGATCGTGCTGATCGTCGCTGTAGTTGTAGCCCACGCCCAATGTGCCGTAGGTCGCCTGCCAGTTGGCGCTGGCGCTTCCGCTTGACCCGTTGGTGCTGGTGTGTCCCTGGGTCACGCTGTAGTTCAGGTTGCGGTCTTCCAACAGCGTGCCGCTGACGCCGGTTTGCCAGCTCGTGTCGCCATCGCTGTTCCGACTGGCGGATGCCGTGGCGTAGGCCCTGTCGATGGCGCTGTCCCGGCGATAGCCCTGACGGGTAAAGATACTGAACGGCACGGAGACGTTAAACGACGCGATCCGGTCGGTGCCGTCGATCCCGACGGATTTGTTCCACGACCACGAAACGGAGTAGTTGATCCCCTTCATGCCCCCCGCATACCCCAGCTGGTACCAGAGGTTCGACTCGTCGGTACCCCAGTAGGTCTGCTCGCTGCCGGAGATATAGACCGAGCCGTAATCCCCCAGCGACTGAGAAACGTTAAGCTGGAAGCGGCCTTTTTTATTCCACGTCAGGTTGTGATAGCTCTGCACGTCCGGCACATCGTTATCGTCCTGGCTGTCGGCATACTGATAGCCTTCCATTGAGCGCCATGCCACATCGTCCAGGGTGTAAAACCCTTTTGTGGAGTAGCGGTAGCCCAGCAGCTGGAAGTTGGTGCCAAAGCCGTTAAGGGATTTCGCATAGAGGAAGCGCAGGGACTGTCCTTCATGCTTGCTGTCGTCCGCGAGCTGGCTGCGGGCGTGGGTGATATCGAGCGAAACCGCGCCCCAGTCGCCCAGGTTTTTTCCGGCCCCGACGGCAACCGCGGTATAGCGTGACGCCAGCTGCGTTCCGCCGTAGAGCGTAAAGCCGTTGGCAAGCCCGGTAATCAGGGTGCCCTGGGTGAAGAACGGCGTATCCTGATCGCTGTTACCGCTGCGGTAATCCCCCGCGACGAGGTCATACTTCCAGCGCCCTTCACGCTGCAGAAGCGGCACGGTGGAGTACGGCACGGTATAGCGCTGCTGGGTACCGTCTTTCTCTTCTACCGTCACTTCCAGGTCACCGCTTGAGGAGGTGGGGTTGAGATCGGTAATCGCAAATGCGCCCGGCTGCACATAGCTTTGATAGATCACGTAGCCATTCTGACGCACCACCACTTTGGCGGGCGTCCGGGCGATCCCGCGCACCGTGGGCGCGTAGCCCTGCAGGCTGTCCGGGTACATGCTGTCAGACGAGAAGAGCCGTCCGCCGCGGAACCCCATGCTGTCGAAGACGTCATTACCGGTATTGCTGTCGCCCAGGACCAGTTCGCTTTTCAGCGGGATCACGGTGCGCTGCGCCCAGGTGCCAATATTCTGCCACTCGCTGTGCCGCTGCCCGTTGGTCTGCGTGTATCCCCATGCGCCGTTGTTGCGCAGGCGCCAGGCGCCGTAGTTCAGCCCGCTCTGCAGGTTGAGGTAATAGCTGTCGTCTTCGCTGCCCCGGTTGCCCGTAAAGCTGTAGTTCAGCAGCGCGGCGGGGATGCCTTCATCCCACTGTTCCGGCGGAATGTAGCCCCGGGCGCTGTTCTGCAATGCCACCTGCGGCAGGCTGACGTTCAGGCGCTGTGAGGCAAAGTTGAATACCGTTTCGCTGCCGGGAATGGCCGTGGTCAACGGGACGCAGGCCTCACCCTGAACCTGAGCCAGCTCGGGAAACGCCGCAACGTTGACGCCAAAGCGGTCCAGCATCGCGCGCGTAATACACGGCGATAGCCCGCCCGCCACCGGCGGCGTGTTCTCCGCCTGCTCAAAACGCACGTCCTGAGTCCCGATAAATTCATCGTTACGCCAGATATCCACGCGATAAACGCCGGGTGCCTGCTGGTGTCCTTGTTCAAAACGCGACAAATCCGCCACGCTGGCGGTGTCGTCGGACAGGAAGGCCGGGTTGAAATAGCTTTCGCTCCAGCCAGCCTGCGGCCAGAGCGCAGCCATCAGCGCCAGTGCAACCGGGCAGTAACGTCCCTGATGGTTTTTCATCGCCCTGACTCTGCTCACAGGTTGACGCTACGCGCCGGCGTGATGGCACCGTAGTCATTCACGCTCTGCCAGGAGAGCGTGCCGCCGGCACCGGCTGGCAGCACCTGCTGTGCCGCGCTTTTCGGCGCCACCATCAGGTTATCCAGCGTCTTCCCGCCCAGCTTCAGATTGACGAGGGTGATGTAATACGGAGACGCGTTGCTGACTTTGAGATGGTTACCCGCGCGCTCAAACCGCAGCTGGGAAAGCGCCTCTTCCGGCTGCATTGCCAGGTTGTTCGGGCGCACAAACAGCTTGATACGCGAGAGAATAGCCAGCTGCAGCACGTTATTGTTTTCCGTTTTGGCTTTGTTCACTGACGGGATCGCTTTCACGTTCATGTAAAACAGCGATTCACGGTCGGCAGGCTGCGCAGGCCCGGCGTAAATAATGCGCAGCGTGTTTTCACTGTCCGGCTCGCTAACAAACAGGGGCGGCGTGACGGCAAACGTTTTTTCTTTTTGCCCGTTCGCATTTTCGATCCACGCGTTAATTAAATAGCGTTCCTGTTTATTGCTGTTGGTGATCGCCAGCGACGTTTGCTTCGCGTCCGCCGGGTAAATAACGCGGGTGGCTCCCAGCGCAATACCGCCGGATGCATTCGCGCAGGCAGAAACCATCATTAAAATAAACGATAAAAAAAGTCCTGGTTTAATTAGGGTATTCATCACAACCGTACCTTTAATAATGTGTTC
>OIEO01000123.1_pt1 | contig 13689 bp, 13 predicted proteins | sample 1581851 | NCBI WGS metagenome assembly OIEO01 (sample SAMN03281010, study PRJEB24777) | human gut metagenome | isolation source: fecal sample PR157 from 1 month old male Malay infant, caesarean delivered... | reverse complement strand
CATCTTTTTTCGTTCGTTCCTCAATCGGTTTGCCGGACCAGTAGCCCGCCAGCAGCGAGCCGGAGAGGTTGTGCCAGACGGAGAACAGCGCACCCGGCAGGGCCGCCAGCGGCGAGAAGTAGATTTTGCCGAGCGCCGCCGCCAGGCCGGAGTTCTGCATCCCTACCTCGATTGCCAGCGTGCGGCAGGTCGATTCGTCGAAGCCAAACAGTTTCCCGCCCCAGTAGCCGCCCAGCAGGCCAATGGTGTTATGCAGCACCACCGCAACGATCACCACAAAGCCCACGGAAGCTATGTGCGAGGCGGAACCCGCCACCACGGCGCTGATGATCGCCAGAATACAGACCATCGAAAACGCGGGCAGGTACGGCTCAACGGCCTTCACCACGCGCGGGAACAGGTGGTGAATGACCAGCCCCAGCGCAATCGGGATTACAACAATCTGCAGAATGCTCAGCAGCATCCCCATCACGTCCACCTGAATATGCGCATCCACGTACAGGCGGGTTAACAGCGGCGTGGCAATCACGCCAACCAGCGTGGAGACGGACGAGATAGTGACGGAGAGCGCCACGTCGCCTTTCGCCAGATAGATCATGACGTTGGATGCCGTGCCGCTGGCGACGCTGCCCACCAGCACCATCCCGGCGGAGAGGTCGGGCGGCATCTTAAAGACCATCGCCAGCAGCCACGCCGCGAGCGGCATCACCAGGTAGTGCAGGAATAATTCCTGCCGCGACGGGCGCAGGGCGAGACAGCACGCGCTTAAAATCGTCTACTTTCAGATGCACACCCATACCGAACATGATCAGCATCAGCAGCGTGGCGACCCACGGACCAATACCGGTGAACGTGGTGGGCGTGTAACTATGCGAGTACGGAGAGCAGCAGCGCCCATAACGGGAACAGCCGCGTAATAGCGGATAACATAATGATTTCCTTGCGATGAATGTTGCGATGTGTTTGTTATAAAAAGCCGGGATCGAGCCGGCTATAGTTATTGTTTATCGCGTAAGGAAGTAATATTCAAATGAATTATGACCGGATGCTTTCCCAGCTCAGACTAAAGCGAGCCAGATAATTTGCGCAGTCGGTCGGCGTCGTTAGGATTGGCTTTTTTGAGCCGTGAAACGGCAAACAGCTCACGTCCGGCTTCAGACAACGATGCGCTGCGGCGACATACCTCCAGCACCGTTTCAAGTTGCCGCTGGTCAAAGAGGTCAATCGCCATGTCAGTTGCAGGCTGCGTCACGTCAGTTTGCCAGTCGGTCTGAAGACGTGAGATCTCCTCCAGCACCAGATCCTGAGTAATACGCCCTCGTTCCGCCAGCGTCGCCATGCGTGCGACGCTGGCGCTCAGTTCGCGAAAGTTGCCCCGCCACAGCGCTCTGCTGGAACAGGCAAAGGCCAGATAGCCTTCGCGTGCCTCTTTATCGAAGCGGATTTGCGTCTGGCTTTCGCGAGAGAAACGTTGAAGTTCGTAGTCAACATTCGGCGTGATGTCTTCTTTTCCGTTGGGCAAAGGCCGGGTAAGGCAAAGCTCCACATATTAATACGGGCATAGAGATCTTCACGAAAACGTCCTTCTGCCACCCACTGGCGCATATCACGGTGGGTTCCGGCGATAAGTTGAAAATCGCTGTGAACTTCTTTATCGGAGCCAAACGGGAAAAAGCTTTTTTCTTCAATGGCTTTGAGCAGCATCGCCTGTTCATCCAGGCCTAGTTCGGCAATCTCGTCGAGGAAAAGGACGCCGCCATCGGCTTCACGCAGCAGGCCGCTGCGCGCCGACAGTGCGCCGGTAAAGGCTCCTTTCACATGGCCGAACAGCGTGGACATGGCGTTATCACCGCGCAGGGTCGCGCAGTTGACGGAAACCAGTTTGCCGGAAACCTGATGGCGTGACTGCTTAAGCTGATAAATGCGGTTCGCGAGGAACGACTTGCCCGCGCCGGTGGGGGCCGGTCAGCAGGCATCGGGGCTGTAGAACGTAGCGCCACGCGTTCAATCTTGTCGATCAGACTGTTAAAGGTGGCGTTTCGCGTCTCAATGCCCGCTTTCAGAAATGAGATTGACTGCTGCTGCTCGCGCTGAAAACGGTTGGTAAGGGTCGTGTAGCGGCTTAAATCCAGGTCGATAATTGAGTAAGTTCCGGCTGCAGTCTCCTCAGCAGAGGCTTCTTTTCTGGCAGGGCCAGTCTGCAAAAGGCTGGCGGGAAGATAGCGGGCTTCCGTCAGCAGGAACCAACAGATCTGCGCCACATGCGTGCCGGTGGTGATGTGGACGAAATACTCTTCGCGATCGGTATCAAAAGTGTACTGGGTGGCGAAATCGAGAAACGCGGCATAAACCTCTTCGAAATCCCACGGGTCTTCAATGGTTACCGTGCTGGGACGCACCTCGGTGTGGGGGGAAACCAGCACAATATCTTCCGCCAGTTGCTGAGCCATGCCGAGATCTCGCGGTTGATGTAGCAGCTCCAGCCTGTCGACCGGGAAATCCGGCTGTTGGCACAGCCCGACGGTCGGTCGCCATTTGCGAAAGCGATTAGCCCGCTTTCCCCGTTTATCCATCACGGTGCCAAGCACCCCGATCACCACCTTCCGCTTCTTCATGTTTATCCAGAAAGATAATTGTCGATATATCAGGATAAGAAAATGTTGAGCCGAAACGGCAATGCATGAAAAACGTGAATAAATAAAAAGCATTAATTTATCAATAAAATAAAAAAATAAAACGGCGATTTTTATTTTTGGCACGCTTCTGGCAATACAGATAACGTCACGACGTTGAGCACACTGGGGGTTAAGGCCCCGTCGGCGCACCAGGAACGGCAAGGCTGTTTTCCGGGGGCGTTCCGTCAACCCATGACAGACAGAAGGGTTCGATTCCCGATTCATTCTCCCAATGAAAACTGGTTGTAAACATCAAAGTAAAAACGGGGATTGCGCAGTCAGCAATCCCAATGAAGGTCGCCGGTAATGGCGCCGGATCGCAGGCGAAAAGGCATTCCCCTGTGATTTCGTGCCTGCACCCGCGCCTGACTTTAAGGAATATAAAATGGCTAAAAAAATCACGATAAAAAAAGGTCAGTTAGGGCTGGTAGCAAAAGCTGGCGATTATTACCGGGTACTGGAGGCGGGTGAACACCGTCTGGGTTGGTTCAATACTGACGACGTGCTGGTGGTGAGCCAGGACGGCAGCGAGGTGCCGGGTGCGCTGGCGGATTATCTGCGCCGCTTTCAGCCTGACTGGGTGGTACGTTACTGCCTGGCGGTTGACCTTACTGCGGATGAAATCGGGGTGTTATCGAACAACGGCGTATTGCAGGAAATTGTGCCGCCTTCGACTCGTCGTCTGTACTGGCAGCAGGATGCGGCGTTGACCCTGCAAAGAATCGATACCCGCGACGTGCGGGTGCCGGTGGACGTGATGAATGCTGCTCTGCAACCGCGTCGCAATGGCGCGCTAAAGGGGCGCGACGCGATGCTGGTGGTACAGGTACCTGCCTGGCACGTCGGGGTGGTGAAAATCGACGGAGAAATTCAGGCACTGTTACCGCCGGGACTGACGGCCTACTGGAAAATTAACCATCTGGTTGAGGCAGAGGTCGTGGATACGCGCCTTCAGGTGGTGGAGGTGAGCGGGCAGGAGATCCTGACGAAGGACAAAGTTAACCTGCGCCTGAACCTGGCGGCTAACTGGCGCTACAGCGACGTGCTGCAGGCCTGCGGACAGCTTACGAAACCGCTGGAACATTTGTACCGCGAACTCCAGTTCGCACTGCGTGAGGCGGTCGGCACCCGCACGCTCGATGAGTTACTGGAAGATAAGCAGATCATTGATGAGGTGGTCAGCAAACAGGTGCAAGGCCGCCTGTCATCTTTTGGAATGGAAATTGCGTCGCTTGGGGTAAAAGATATTGTTTTACCTGGTGATATGAAAACGATTTTATCCCGTCTGGTAGAGGCCGAAAAATCGGCCCAGGCGAATGTTATTCGCCGACGTGAAGAAACGGCGGCGACACGATCGCTGTTAAACACTGCAAAGGTGATGGAGAACAACCCGGTGGCGCTGCGTTTAAAAGAGCTGGAAACCCTGGAAAGGGTCGCGGAGCGTATCGACAAAATTTCAGTATTTGGTGGCCTGGACCAGGTATTACACGGCCTTGTTAACCTGAAAGGATAACGCAATGCAACAGAATGATTTTGAATTACTGACGGCGTCAAACGGCGCCCCGATCAAAATGTGGACTCACGGCGTTCCCGTGGAGCCAGAGGCACAGGCGCAGTTACTGAATACCGCAAAGATGCCGTTTATTTTCAAACACCTTGCGGTGATGCCCGACGTTCATCTCGGTAAAGGCTCAACCATCGGCAGCGTGATCCCGACCAAAGGGGCGATTATTCCGGCGGCGGTGGGCGTGGATATTGGCTGCGGGATGAATTGCCGTTCGCACGTCGCTGGTGGCGGGTGATTTGCCGGATAATCTCAGCGGTTTACGTAGCGCCATTGAACAGGCAGTACCGCATGGGAGAACCAATACCCGTTCTCGACGGGATAAAGGCGCGTGGGAAACGCCACCGAAAGAAGTGGACGATCGCTGGTGGGTGCTGGCCCCACGTTTTAAACAACTCACGGATAAATACCCGCAGTTGCTGAAAACCAACAACTACCAGCATCTGGGCACGCTGGGTACCGGAAACCACTTTATTGAAATTTGCCTCGATGAGCAGCAGCGCGTCTGGGTGATGTTGCACAGCGGCTCGCGCGGCGTAGGAAACGCCATCGGTAATGTGTTTATCGTCCTGGCACAGCAGGATATGCAGCATCACCTGGGACATCTGCCAGATAAAAATCTGGCCTATTTTCAGGAGGGGAGTCGTCATTATGAGGACTACATCGAGGCGGTGGAGTGGGCGCAGGATTTTGCCCGCCACAATCGGGAAGTGATGATGTCGCGCGTGCTGGCGGCGCTCTCTCGCGAAGTGACAAAGCCCTTTATTACGCAGCAGGAGGCGGTTAACTGCCATCACAACTATGTGCAGAAAGAGCATCACTTTGGGGAAGAGGTACTGATCACGCGTAAAGGTGCGGTGTCGGCGCAGAAAGGGCAGATGGGGATTATTCCGGGCTCAATGGGCGCAAAGAGCTTCATCGCTGCGTGGCCTCGGCAACGAGCAAAGCTTCATGTTCCATGCAGCCACGGTGCCGGGCGAGTGATGAGCCGAACGGCGGCAAAAAAACGCTATACCCTTAGCGACCATATTCAGGCGACCTCTCACGTAGAGTGTCGCAAAGACAATGAGGTGATCGATGAAACGCCGATGGCCTATAAAGACATTGATGCCGTGATGGCCGCGCAATCGTCGCTGGTGGAGATCGTTCACACCCTGCGTCAGGTAGTGTGTGTAAAAGGATAAAAAATGAGCAATAACGATGTTGATAGCGCGATGTGCGCACGTGTCTGCGCGCAACTTCGCGATATAGAGCAGCGCTATAACGTGCGCGTGCTCTACGCCTGTGAATCGGGCAGCCGGGGATGGGGATTTGCCTCACCGGATAGCGATTATGATGTGCGGTTTTTGTACGTTCACCGCCCAGAATGGTATCTGCGCGTCGAAGCCCAACAGGATGTGATCGAGCTGCCGATAGATGATGAACTGGACGTTTGTGGCTGGGAATGGCGCAAGGCACTGGGCCTGCTGAAGGGGGCAAACCCGACGCTTATCGAGTGGCTGGATTCCCCTGTTGTTTATCAGGAGGATGAGACGGTAGTGGCCGAGTTGCGCGCGCTAATACCTGCGTGGTTTTCGCCATTGCGCGCCCGCTGGCATTACTACTCGATGGCCCGAAAAAACTTCCGTGGATATTTACAGGGGGAAACGGTTCGGCTGAAAAAGTACTTTTATGTTCTGCGACCTTTGCTGGCGGCGCGGTGGGTAGAAGCGGGGAAAGGCGTTCCACCGATGCGTTTTGCCGAACTGCTTGCCGGGAGCGAACTGTGTGCGCCGTTACGTGCGGAAATCGATGCATTGCTGGAAATAAAACAGCGCGCAGGTGAAGCGGAATATGGTCCTAAACGGCCCTTCCTCCACGCCTTTTTTGCAAAAATGAGCTGGTGAGAGGAGAAGTGCCGCCGGTACTACCCGACAGCAGAGAAGGAATTTAAAGATCTGGATTCGCTGCTGATGAGAACAGTAATGAAAAGCTAAAGAATGGCCCGGTGGTGAAAACGCCCGGGCCATTCTTGCGTTTATTCAAACAAATTCTGATGAAGTTTCTGCACCACCTGCTCGGCCTGATCGGCTGGCACCAGGAAGCAGAGGTTATAGCTGGACGCACCGTAGCAAATCATGCGGATGTTGAACGGGTCGAGCACGCCAAACACCTCTTTGCCCACGCCGCAGGCGCGCGACAGCTTGTTGCCGATGATAGCAACCAGCGCCAGGTCTTCTTCCACTTCCACACGGCACAGCTCGGACAGCTCAATCAGCAGCGACTGCGTCAGCAGGGTATCGCCGGTTGATGTGGAGCCGGTGGTGTCCAGCGTCAGCGCAATGCTCACTTCCGAGGTGGTGATCAGATCGACGGAGATGTTGTGGCGTGCCAGAATACCAAACACTTCCGCCAGGAAACCGCGGGAGTGCAGCATATTGTGGCTGTGGAGCGTCACCAGCGTCTGGCGACGGCGCAGGGCCAGGGCGCGGAACAGCGGCGGGTTTTCCGTTTTCTTGCAGACCAGCGTGCCGCCCGCTTTTGGATCTTTACTGGAGCCGACGAAGACCGGAATATCGCTGCGCACAGCAGGCAGCAGCGTGGCCGGGTGCAGCACTTTTCGCGCCGAAGGTGGCCATTTCCGCCGCTTCTTCAAACGCGATCACATCAATACGTTTCGCCGCGGAAACAACGCGCGGGTCGGTGGTGTAAATGCCCGGAACGTCAGTCCAGATATCGACGCGCGTAGCATGCAGGGCCTCGCCCAGCAGCGCGGCGGTATAGTCGCTGCCGCCACGGCCAAGCGTGGTGGTGCGGCCTTTTGCTTCGCTACCGATAAAGCCCTGAGTGATCACGATGCCGTCTGCCAGGCGCGGGGCCAGCTGCTGATTGGTCAGCTCGGCCAGCGCTTCAACGTCCGGCTCGGCGCGGCCAAAGCGGTCGCTGGTACGCATGATTTTGCGTACGTCAAACCACTGCGCCTGAACGTTACGCTCGCGCATGATTTCAACAAACAGCAGGGTGGACATCAGCTCACCGTGGCTGACCAGCTCATCGGTCAGGGCGGTGGAGGTGGCCAGCGAGGCGGCTTCTGCCAGCGTGGTGATGTTTTCCAACAGGCGTTCCACTTCCTCGCGGATGACGTTCGGGTTCTGCAGACGCTCAAGGATGTCGAACTGAATTTTGCGCAGTGCATCCAGCTTTACGAAACGTTCTGTCGCTTCCAGTCCTTCAGACAGAGAAACCAGCAGGTTCGTCACGCCGGCGGATGCAGACAGCACCACCAGGCGGGTATTCGGATCGGCCAGCACCACATCGGCGCTGCGGTTCATGGCATCGTAATCGGCCACACTGGTGCCGCCAAACTTGGCGACCACAAAACTCGTCATAACAACCTCGTGTCAGGGAATGAATAAGCGACCATGGCACAAGAATGAAACGAAAACAGGTGCAGGCGCAAAATACGGCCCTATAAATAAAATGTGGGGGAGGTCCTGTCAATGCTGGGATTATGCGGATTTTTTATGGGGGGGTACCCCTGAGAAACAGGACTTATAACAGGGCCAGATTTTATGCTTCGTTTTAGGGCATTTTGACCGACATTTCTCCGCTCCAGGAGGGCGCTTCAGCAGCTATACTTTTCGGGTCTTTTCACCTGTGTTTGATGCAGGCCAGGGCAATGGCATAAAAACCATCACAATTTTTATTTGCAGGCGCTACAATCGACCGCAGTCACAATTCTCAAATCAGAAGAGTATTGCTAATGAAAAACATCAACCCAACGCAGACCGCTGCCTGGCAGGCACTCCAGAAACATTTTGATGAAATGAAAGACGTCACCATCGCGGACCTGTTCGCGAAAGATGCCGATCGTTTCAGCAAGTTCTCCGCGACCTTCGACGACCTGATGCTGGTGGATTTCTCTAAAAACCGCATTACCGAAGAGACGCTGGCAAAACTGCAGGATCTGGCGAAAGAGACCGAGCTGGCGGACGCCATCAAATCCATGTTCTCCGGTGAGAAGATCAACCGCACCGAAGACCGTGCCGTGCTGCACGTAGCCCTGCGTAACCGTAGCAATACCCCAATCATCGTTGACGGCAAAGACGTCATGCCGGAAGTGAACGCGGTGCTGGAAAAGATGAAAACCTTCTCCGAAGCGATCATCTCCGGAAGCTGGAAAGGCTACACCGGCAAAGCGATCACCGACGTGGTTAACATCGGTATCGGCGGTTCTGACCTCGGCCCGTTCATGGTGACCGAAGCGCTGCGCCCGTACAAAAACCACCTCAATATGCACTTTGTGTCTAACGTCGATGGTACCCACATCGCCGAAGTGCTGAAGAACGTAAACCCGGAAACCACCCTGTTCCTGGTTGCGTCTAAAACCTTTACCACTCAGGAAACCATGACCAACGCCCACAGCGCGCGCGACTGGTTCCTGAAAACCGCGGGCGACAACAAGCACGTGGCGAAACACTTCGCTGCGCTGTCCACCAACGGTAAAGCCGTCAGCGAGTTCGGTATCGACACCGCGAACATGTTCGAATTCTGGGACTGGGTCGGTGGCCGCTACTCTCTGTGGTCTGCAATCGGTCTGTCTATCATCCTGTCCGTGGGCTTCGACAACTTCGTTGAGCTGCTCTCCGGCGCGCACGCGATGGACAAACACTTCTCCACCACCGCACCAGAGAAAAACCTGCCGGTGCTGCTGGCGCTGATCGGTATCTGGTACAACAACTTCTTTGGCGCTGAAACCGAAGCGATCCTGCCGTATGACCAGTACATGCACCGCTTTGCGGCTTACTTCCAGCAGGGCAACATGGAATCCAACGGTAAATACGTGGACCGTAACGGCAACGCGGTGGATTACCAGACTGGCCCAATCATCTGGGGCGAGCCGGGCACTAACGGTCAGCACGCGTTCTATCAGCTGATTCACCAGGGCACCAAAATGGTACCGTGCGATTTCATCGCCCCGGCTATCACCCATAATCCGCTGTCCGACCACCATCCGAAGCTGCTGTCCAACTTCTTCGCCCAGACCGAAGCGCTGGCGTTCGGTAAATCCCGCGAGGTGGTTGAGCAGGAATACCGCGACCAGGGTAAAGATCCGGCAACGCTGGAGCACGTGGTGCCGTTCAAAGTGTTCGAAGGTAACCGTCCAACCAACTCCATTCTGCTGCGCGAAATCACGCCGTTCAGCCTTGGCGCGCTGATTGCCCTGTACGAGCACAAAATCTTCACCCAGGGCGCGATCCTCAACATCTTCACCTTCGATCAGTGGGGCGTTGAGCTGGGTAAACAGCTGGCAAACCGTATTCTGCCTGAGCTGGGTGACGATAACGCGATTACCAGCCATGACAGCTCGACCAATGGGTTGATCAATCGTTATAAAGCATGGCGTGCGTAATTAAAACGCCATGAAAACGTGCCGGCTTAATGCCGGCATTTTTTTATCAGATAATTCCTGATGTCTGTTAGTTAACGCAAATTCTGGTTCTGAGTTTAATCTGAAAAAGACGTTTAACCCGTTAATTGCTGCGGTTTATTTTAAGAAAATACGCAGAAGGAACTTAATATTTCAATATTATAAGCTATTGTTTTATATTTATTTAATATTTTTATCTTTGTCTTTCATTTCGATTTTATCCATTAGTCTGAAAACCCACCCTCTATTTCCCCTTACGGCAAACCCACGGCATGAGTTGTGTATACTCGATTCCGCCTGAAATTCTTTTCGGGCAAATCTCCATTCATTCATTGAAGGGAAATTGTTATGAAGAAAGTACTGTATGGCATTTTTGCCATATCTGCGCTTGCGGCGACATCTGTTTATGCAGCTCCGGTTCAGGTCGGGGAAGCGGCAGGGTCGGCTGCGACGTCTGCGTCTGCGGGAAGTTCTACCGCAGCCAGCGCCAGCACCGTAAGTTCAGCCGTGGGTGTCGCGCTGGCGGCAACCGGTGGCGGTGATGGCTCCAACACCGGAACCACGACCACCACGACAACCAGCACCCAGTAATAGCGGGTGTTTTAATCATAACCACACTTCGGTGTGGTTATTTCGCCCCTTCGGAGAAGAGTCGTGAAGCGACCAGCAATCATTCTGATTTGCCTGCTGCTGCAGGCATGCTCGGCCACCACTAAAGGGCTGGGAAACTCGCTGTGGGAAAGCCTGTTCGGCACACCGGGCGTGCATCTGACCGATGACGAGCTTCAGAACATGCCTTATGCCAGTCAGTACATGCAGCTTAACGATGGCCCGCAACTGTTTGTGGTGCTCGCTTTCGATGAAAACGGGCAGCAGAAATGGGTGACGCAGGATCAGGCCACCATCGTGACGCAGCATGGTCGTATCGTGAAAACCCTCTTGGGCGGCGATAACCTGCTGGAGGTGAATAATCTCGCTGACGATCCGCTGATCAAGCCGAACCAGATCGCCGACGGCGCGGCTGGACGCGCACGATGGCTGGACCGAACACAAGCAGGTGCGTTATGCCACGGCACGCTCGACCTTCCGCTGGGACGGCACCGACAGCGTGAAGGTCGGCAGCGACGAAACGCAGGTTCGCGTGCTGGATGAAGAGGTCACCACCGACCAGGCCACCTGGCATAACCGCTTCTGGATCGACGAGGAAGGGCAGATCCGCCAGTCCTTACAGTATCTCGGTGCCGGATTCTTCCCGGTCAAAACCACCCTGATCAAGGCGGCGAAATCATGAAAACGCTCATCCACGCTGCGCTTATCGCCAGTTTTGCCGCGCCGCTGGCATGGTCCGCGGGAACGGTAAAGGTCTACACGCCGGACAGTGAAAAACCTAAAACCTTAACCCACGCCGAACGTCTGCTCGATCTCGTCGGACAGCCAAGGCTTGCCAACAGCTGGTGGCCAGGCGCGGTCATCGCTGAACGGCAGAAGACCGTGGAAGCGGAACAGCAGCACAAGGCGCTTCTTGCCAGGCTAACGGGACTCGCGGAACAGGAAGACGGCGACGACGCGGCGGCCATTAACAGCGTCCGTCAGCAGCTGCAGGCGCTGAAGGTGACGGGCCGACAGAACGTCAATCTTGACCCGGATGACGTGCGTGTCACGGAAAACGGCAACCCGACCCTGGAAGGGGACTATACGCTCTGGCTTCCGGCGAAGCCGACGACGGTGACCGTGATGGGGCTGATCGGCAGCCCGGGTAACAAGCCCTTTACTCCCGGCCGCGACGTGGCGAGCTACCTCGACGAGCAGAGTCTGCTGAGCGGTGCGGATAACAGCTACGCCTGGGTGGTTTACCCTGACGGCCACACGCAAAAAGCGCCCGTTGCTTACTGGAATAAACGACATATCGAACCCATGCCGGGCAGCATTATTTTTGTCGGTTTTGCCGACCATTTCTGGACGAAGGCGTATGACGGGCTTAACGCCGATATCCTTCACTCCCTGATTCAGCGGATACCGGAATAATGAAAAGAACCTATCTCTACAGCATGCTGGCGCTCTGCGTGAGTGCCGCCTGCCATGCAGAAACGTATCCGGCACCATTGGCCCGTCTCAGTCAGACTTCGGCGGCGTCGGTTTACTGCAAACGCCCACCGCGCGTATGGCGCGCGAAGGGGAAATTAGCCTTAACTACCGTGATAACGACCAGTATCGTTACTACTCGGCGTCGGTGCAGCTGTTCCCGTGGCTTGAAACCACGCTGCGCTATACCGACGTCCGTACGAAACAATACAGCAGCGTCGAGGCGTTCTCAGGCGATCAGACCTACAAAGATAAAGCCTTCGACGTCAAGCTTCGCCTGTGGGAAGAGAGCTACTGGATGCCGCAGGTCTCCGTGGGCGCCAAAGATATTGGCGGTACCGGCCTGTTTGATGCGGAATACATCGTGGCCAGCAAGGCCTGGGGGCCGTTCGACTTCTCGCTCGGTCTGGGATGGGGCTATCTCGGCACCAGCGGCAACGTGAAAAACCCGTTTTGCTCCTACAGCGATAAATACTGCTACCGCGATAACAGTTATCAGAAAGCGGGCTCCATCAACGGCGACCAGATGTTCCACGGCCCGGCCTCGCTGTTTGGCGGCGTGGAGTATCAGACGCCCTGGCAGCCATTGCGCCTGAAGCTGGAGTACGAGGGGAATGACTACTCGCAGGACTTCGCCGGGAAGATTGAGCAGAAGAGCAAGTTTAACGTCGGCGCCATTTATCGCGTCACCGATTGGGCCGAAGTTAACCTCAGCTACGAGCGCGGCAATACGGTGATGTTTGGCTTTACGCTGCGTACCAACTTCAACGACATGCGGCCGCACTACAACGACAACGCGCGGCCTGCATACCAGCCGGAGCCGCAGGATGCGATTCTGCAGCACTCCGTGGTGGCAAACCAGCTGACGCTGCTGAAATACAATGCCGGCCTGGCGGATCCAAAAATTCAGGTGAAAGGCGATACGCTGTACGTCACCGGCGAGCAGGTAAAATACCGCGACTCGCGGGAAGGGATCGAGCGCGCCAACCGGATCATCATGAACGATCTCCCGGACGGGATCCGTACGATCCGCGTGACGGAGAACCGTCTCAACCTGCCGCAGGTGACGACGGAAACGGACGTTGCCAGCCTGAAGCGCCATCTGGAAGGCGAACCGCTCGGACATGAAACCGAGCTGGTGCAAAAGCGCGTTGAGCCGATCGTGCCGGAGACCACCGAGCAGGGCTGGTATATCGACAAGTCGCGCTTCGATTTCCATATCGATCCGGTGTTAAACCAGTCCGTCGGCGGGCCGGAAAACTTCTACATGTATCAGCTGGGCGTCATGGCGACGGCGGATCTGTGGCTGACCGACCACCTGCTGACCACCGGCAGCCTGTTCGGCAACATCGCCAACAACTACGACAAGTTCAACTACACCAACCCGCCAAAAGACTCGACGCTGCCGCGCGTGCGTACCCGCGTGCGTGAGTACGTACAGAACGATGCCTACGTGAACAACCTGCAGGCCAACTACTTCCAGTACTTCGGTAACGGCTTCTACGGTCAGGTGTACGGCGGGTATCTGGAAACCATGTACGGCGGTGCGGGGGGCAGAAGTGCTTTATCGTCCTGTCGACAGCAACTGGGCGTTCGGGATTGATGCCAACTACGTCAAACAGCGTGACTGGCGCAGCGTCCAGGACATGATGAAGTTCACCGACTACAGCGTTAAAACCGGTCACCTGACCGCCTACTGGACGCCGTCGTTCGCGCCTGACGTGCTGGTGAAAGCCAGCGTCGGCCAGTACCTGGCGGGCGATAAGGGCGGCACGCTGGATATCTCCAAACACTTCGACAGCGGCGTCGTGGTGGGCGGCTACGCCACCATTACCAACGTCTCGCCGGACGAATATGGGGAAGGGGACTTCACCAAAGGGGTTTACGTGTCGATTCCGCTGGATCTGTTCGTCATCCGGTCCAACCCGTAGCCGCGCGGCCATCGGCTGGACGCCGCT
>OIEO01000121.1_pt1 | contig 14014 bp, 11 predicted proteins | sample 1581851 | NCBI WGS metagenome assembly OIEO01 (sample SAMN03281010, study PRJEB24777) | human gut metagenome | isolation source: fecal sample PR157 from 1 month old male Malay infant, caesarean delivered... | reverse complement strand
CGGCGCGATCGCTCGGCTTGGCATTAAGGAAGGCGGCAAACTGCCCCTGAGAGAGCAGCATCGAGCGGGTAAAGCGCCCGTAGTCCAGCCCGGTGAGTGCGGCGGTTTGCTCCAGCTTATCCGTCACTTTGTCGGCCAGGATTTTGCCATCTTCGCAGCGCGCCAGCTCCACGCGCGGCGCCTGCAGGTTACCGTCCGGCTGGTTGCGCGCCCGGTTCTGGCTCCAGAAGGCGCGATAGGCGATGCCTTTTACCTCGAACTCCACTTCCGCCAGACATTCGGCGGTGTCGCGGGTCATCAGGTCATTTTGCGCCTGGGAGACTTTATTCAGGCGCGGCGTTTCGTGATAAAGCGCCAGACAGATGGCGTCGAGCAAGGTAGTTTTACCTGCCCCGGTTGCGCCGGTGATGGCAAACAGCCCGTTGCTGGCAAACGGCTCAGCGGTAAAGTCAATTTTCCACTCGCCCTTGAGGGAGTTGAGATTTTTCAGGCGCAGGCTCAGAATTTTCACGCGTTTTCTTCCTCGTCATTGAGCGCATGCAGGGTATGGCTGAACAGTTCGCTGAGCCTTGCACGCTTCGCATCGTCAATCTCCTCCTGTGAGAGCCTGCGTTCAAATACCTCTTCGACCCCCAGTTCACTGAGCGTTTCGCGTTGAGCGCTTAGCAGAATTTTCTCGCGCTGCTCGCGGCTGCGGCGCACCAGCAAGACCTCTACCGGCAGGTCTTCGGTCAGCGCCTGGATTTTTCGCTGCATATCGTGCAGGTAGTCGTCGGTGGTGATTTCGATGTCCAGCCAGATGGGGGGATCTTGCTCGACGCCGCGCCACTGCTCCAGCTGGGCGGTGATGGCATCGAGATCGCCTTTCAGCACCGCCAGCGGTTGAGTTACGGGCACCTCCAGCGTGTCGACGGCGCAGAGTTTTCCGTCGGAGAAGGTCACCAGATGTACGGATTTGGCTTTGCCCGTTTCGTCAAAGCTGAGCGAAAGGGGCGAGCCGCAGTAGCGGATGTGCTCGCAGCCGCCGACGATCTGCGCCCGGTGAATGTGCCCGAGCGCAATGTAGTCGGCGGGCGGGAAGTGTTGCGCCGGAAAGGCATCCAGCGTGCCGATATAGATGTCACGCACGGCGTCACTTTTACTGGCCCCGACGGTGGTGAGGTGCCCGGTCGCAATCACCGGAATCGGCTGGTCACCGCGCAGGGCACAGGCTTCGGCGTGCTGCTGGCGGTAATAGTCGGCGATCGCCTGTAACAAATGCTGCTGCTTTTCCGCGCCCGACAGCCCCGCCTGGCTTTGCACGATGTCGCGCGGACGCAAAAAGGGAATCGGACACAGTACCGCCCCGGGCGACCCGTCGCGCTTTTTCAGGATCTGCGGGGCGTGCCCGGCGCTGGCGACGACGGTGGTATTGAGAAACGCCAGGATGTCGCGGGATTCGTTAAGCGTCGCGACGGAATCATGGTTGCCGGCGACAATCACCAGATGACAGCCGGTTTGCTGCAGATTCACCACGAAGCGGTTGTACAGCTCACGGGCATAGCTCGGCGGCGAGCCGGTATCAAAAATATCTCCCGCCACGATAATCGCGTCCACCTCATGCGTCCGGGCCGTTTCCAGCAGCCAGTTCAGGAACGCTTCATGTTCAGCCGCACGGCTTTTGCTGTAAAAATTTTGACCCAGATGCCAGTCCGAGGTGTGAAGTATGCGCATAGCTGATCCGTGGCAAAAAAGAGAAAGCAGGATTATAAACGTTCAGAGAAGGGAAAATAACCGCTGTAATAAAACAACAGTTTGCCATTTATAGTGGTACTGTTTTTCATAAATCTGTCATAAATCTGACGCATAATGGCGCCGAATTACAAACTTGTAACGTAAATAAGATAAGACAGGGCAAAGTATGGCGAGACGTATTCTGGTCGTAGAAGATGAAGCTCCAATTCGTGAAATGGTGTGCTTCGTGCTCGAGCAAAACGGCTTCCAGCCGGTTGAAGCGGAAGATTATGACAGCGCAGTGAACCAGCTGAATGAACCCTGGCCCGATCTGATTCTGCTGGACTGGATGCTGCCCGGCGGCTCCGGACTGCAGTTTATCAAACACCTGAAGCGTGAAGCGCTGACCCGCGACATCCCGGTTGTGATGCTTACGGCGCGCGGAGAAGAAGAGGATCGTGTGCGCGGTCTGGAGACCGGCGCGGACGATTACATTACCAAACCGTTCTCCCCCAAAGAGCTGGTGGCCCGCATTAAAGCCGTGATGCGCCGTATTTCGCCGATGGCGGTGGAAGAGGTGATTGAGATGCAGGGGCTGAGCCTTGATCCGACTTCTCACCGCGTGATGACCGGTGAAAATCCCCTCGACATGGGGCCTACCGAATTTAAACTTCTGCACTTCTTTATGACCCACCCGGAACGCGTGTACAGCCGCGAGCAGTTGCTGAATAACGTCTGGGGAACTAACGTGTATGTCGAAGACCGGACGGTTGACGTACATATCCGCCGCCTGCGAAAAGCGCTGGAACTGAGCGGCCACGATCGCATGGTGCAGACGGTCCGCGGCACGGGTTATCGTTTTTCTACCCGTTTCTGAACAATGACAGGAGTGTGACGCGTGCTGGAACGTCTGTCATGGAAAAGGCTCGTCTTTGAACTGATCTTATGCTGTATTCCGGCCTTCATTCTGGGGGCCTTTCTTGGACATCTGCCGTGGTTTCTGCTGGCGTCGGTCACTGGGCTGCTGATCTGGCATTTCTGGAACCTGCTGCGCCTCTCCTGGTGGCTGTGGGTTGACCGAAGCATGACGCCGCCGCCCGGAAGCGGCAGCTGGGAGCCGCTGCTGTACGGTCTGCACCAGATGCAGATGCGAAATAAAAAGGCGCCGCCGCGAGCTGGGAAGCCTGATTAAGCGTTTTCGCAGCGGTGCGGAGTCGCTACCGGATGCGGTCATTCTGACCACCGAAGAAGGGACGATCTTCTGGTGTAACGGCCTGGCGCAGCAGCTGTTGGGCCTGCGCTGGCCGGATGATAATGGCCAGAATATCCTCAACCTTCTGCGTTATCCCGAGTTTACGCTGTACCTGAAAAAGCGTGATTTTACCCGTCCGCACAATCTCAAGCTCAATAACGGTCGCCATCTGGAGATCCGCGTGATGCCCTACAGCGATAAGCAGTGGCTGATGGTGGCGCGCGATGTCACCCAGATGCACCAGCTGGAAGGGGCGCGCCGCAACTTCTTCGCCAACGTCAGTCACGAATTGCGTACCCCGCTGACCGTGCTTCAGGGCTACCTGGAGATGATGCAGGAGCAAACGCTGGAAGGTGCGCCGCGTGAAAAAGCGCTGCACACCATGCGTGAGCAAACGCACCGGATGGAAGGCCTGGTGAAGCAGCTGCTGACGCTCTCGAAGATTGAAGCGGCACCCACGCTCGCGCTGAATGACACCATCGATGTGCCGATGATGCTGCGAGTCGTGGAGCGTGAAGCGCAGACGTTAAGCCACAAAAAGCATCACCTGACCTTTGAGGTCGACAACACGCTTAAGGTGCTGGGCAGCGAAGATGAACTGCGTAGCGCTATCTCAAACCTGGTGTATAACGCGGTAAACCATACGCCGGAAGGAACGGAGATCGTGGTGCGCTGGCAGCATATCCCAACGGGGGCCGAGTTTAGCGTGGAGGACAACGGGCCGGGGATCGCGCCGGAGCATATTCCGCGTCTGACCGAGCGCTTCTATCGCGTGGATAAAGCGCGATCGCGGCAGACGGGCGGAAGCGGCCTGGGGCTGGCGATTGTGAAACACGCGGTGAATCACCATGAAAGCCGTCTCGATATTCAGAGTACCCTGGGTAAAGGAACCCGCTTCAGCTTCGTGATCCCGGAACGATTAATTGCCAAAAAGATCGCCTGACGGCAGGTGTGTCATTTTACCTTTCCACGGGTCAGCCATCGCTGGCCCGTTTGCTTTGCAGTCAAGCGAAACGCGTCTGAATTTTATACGGCTGGCTGTTTTTGTTCGCATGATTAGCCATGGGTTTTTCTTATAATTAGCGTATTGTGCTGGAGTGTATTTTCATGCTGGCATATTGTTCTGGTTTTACGATCCCACCTTGCCTTTAAACGTTATAAGCGTTTAAATTGCCCCCAGATACTGTCAGACCGACTGTATTTGCGTGGTAAATCGAAAAACTATTCTTCTCCACGCCAGGACGGGAGCATATCCCGCTAAAATTGAGCAAATTTTCGGCTGTATCGTCCCGTCAGGGGCAGCGAAAAATCTCAATGTTTTCAACACCACATCCACAGGCAGTAAGGTTTTATGACCCATCACTTAAAATCGCGTGACATCATCGCGCTGGGCTTTATGACATTTGCGCTGTTCGTTGGCGCAGGCAACATCATTTTCCCTCCAATGGTTGGCTTACAGGCGGGTGAACACGTCTGGACCGCCGCGTTTGGTTTCCTGATTACTGCCGTGGGTCTGCCGGTGCTGACCGTCATCGCGCTGGCGAAAGTCGGCGGCGGTGTGGATAGCCTCAGCACCCCGATTGGCAAAGTGGCGGGCGTTCTGCTGGCTACCGTCTGCTACCTGGCCGTGGGTCCGCTGTTTGCCACCCCGCGTACCGCGACCGTTTCCTTTGAAGTGGGTATTGCTCCGCTGACCGGTGACGGCGCGATGCCGCTGTTCATCTACAGCCTGATCTACTTCGCTATCGTGATTCTGGTTTCCCTCTATCCGGGCAAGCTGCTGGATACCGTGGGTAACTTCCTGGCTCCGCTGAAAATTGTGGCGCTGATTGTCCTGGCGGTGGCGGCTATCGTCTGGCCTGCAGGCCCGATTAGCGACGCGATGGACGCCTATAAAAACGCCGCGTTCTCTAACGGCTTTGTGAACGGCTACCTGACGATGGATACGCTGGGCGCGATGGTGTTTGGTATCGTTATCGTTAACGCCGCGCGTTCCCGCGGTGTGACCGAAGCGCGTCTGCTGACCCGCTACACCATCTGGGCTGGCCTGATGGCCGGTGTAGGCCTGACGCTGCTGTATCTGGCGCTGTTCCGCCTGGGCTCCGATAGCGCGATGCTGGTCGACCAGAACGCCAACGGTGCGGCTATCCTGCACGCCTACGTCCAGCACACCTTCGGTGGTGCAGGCAGTATGCTGCTGGCGGCGCTCATCTTCCTGGCCTGCCTGGTTACCGCGGTTGGCCTGACCTGCGCCTGTGCTGAGTTCTTTGCGCAGTACCTGCCGCTCTCTTACCGCACCCTGGTGTTTATCCTTGGTATCTTCTCCATGGCGGTATCCAACCTCGGTCTGAGCCACCTGATTCAGGTCTCTATTCCAGTGCTGACGGCGATCTATCCGCCGTGCATCGTGCTGGTGGTGCTGAGCTTCACCCGCCCGTGGTGGAACAACTCCTCACGAATTATTGCGCCAGCCATGTTTATCAGCCTGATTTTTGGTATCCTTGACGGGATTAAAGCATCAGCGTTCGCTGAAATTCTGCCAGCCTGGACACAGCGTCTGCCGCTGTCCGAGCAGGGCCTGGCCTGGCTGATGCCTACCGTTGTTGCACTGGTTCTGGCGGTTATCTGGGACCGTGCTGCAGGGCGTCAGGTCGCATCGAACGCCCATTAATCACGGCAACAAACTGTTTAACCACGGGGCTTAAGGCCCCGTGGTTTTTTGTTTTTTCGTGTTGAATGGCAAGATTTAAATGGAAAGCACTAACAAACTTAAACGTGGATTGAGCACGCGCCACATCCGCTTTATGGCGCTGGGCTCTGCTATTGGCACCGGTCTTTTTTATGGCTCGGCAGATGCCATCAAAATGGCCGGTCCAAGCGTGCTGCTGGCGTACATCATCGGCGGCGTAGCGGCGTATATCATCATGCGCGCCCTCGGCGAAATGTCGGTTCATAACCCCTCCGCCAGCTCCTTCTCCCGCTACGCGCAGGAAAACCTCGGCCCGCTGGCCGGGTTTATCACCGGCTGGACCTACTGCTTCGAAATCCTGATCGTGGCAATAGCCGACGTGACGGCGTTTGGCATCTATATGGGCGTCTGGTTCCCGGCGGTGCCGCACTGGATATGGGTACTGAGCGTGGTGCTGATTATCTGCGCCGTCAATCTGATGAGCGTGAAGGTGTTCGGCGAACTGGAGTTCTGGTTCTCCTTCTTCAAGGTCGCCACCATTATCATCATGATTGTGGCCGGTTTCGGGATCATCATCTGGGGGATTGGCAACGGCGGGCAGCCGACCGGGATCCATAACCTCTGGAGCAACGGTGGCTTCTTCAGCAACGGCTGGCTCGGCATGGTGATGTCGCTGCAGATGGTGATGTTCGCCTACGGCGGTATCGAGATTATCGGTATTACTGCCGGGGAAGCGAAAGACCCGGAGAAATCCATTCCGCGCGCCATCAACTCGGTGCCGATGCGTATTCTGGTGTTTTATGTGGGTACGCTGTTTGTGATCATGTCCATCTACCCGTGGAATCAGGTGGGTACCAACGGTAGCCCGTTTGTCCTGACCTTCCAGCATATGGGCATTGCCTTTGCGGCTAGCATTCTCAACTTTGTGGTGCTGACCGCGTCGCTTTCGGCGATCAACAGTGACGTCTTTGGCGTGGGGCGTATGCTGCACGGCATGGCAGAGCAGGGCAGCGCGCCGAAGGTGTTCGCCAAAACCTCGCGCCGCGGCACGCCGTGGGTGACCGTTGTGGTGATGACCGTGGCGCTGCTGTTCTCGGTTTATCTGAACTACATCATGCCGGAAAACGTCTTCCTGGTGATTGCATCCCTGGCGACCTTCGCGACGGTGTGGGTGTGGATCATGATCCTGCTGTCGCAGATTGCCTTCCGCCGTCGCCTGTCGCCGGATGAGGCGAAAGCGCTGAAGTTCAAAGTACCGGGCGGGGTGGCGACGACCGTCGTCGGGCTGATCTTCCTGGTGTTTATCATTGGCCTGATTGGCTACCATCCGGACACCCGCATTTCGCTCTACGTGGGCTGCGCGTGGATCGTGCTGCTGCTGGTGGGCTGGGTGTTCAAATGCCGCCGCGACCGTCAGCTGGCGGAAGCGCAGTAAGGTAAAAATGCCGGGTGGTGCTGCGCTTACCCGGCCTACACTCCCTTTTTGACCCCCCCATAAAAACTCCCTCCCCCGTCCTCCTCCCCCAATAAATCCCATCATGGTGAGCTATCCTTAACCACCCTGTGGCAAGGTGACGTCAATTTCATCAGAGGGATTCGTGATGTTAAACGCCTGGCACCTTCCGGTTGCCCATTTGTTAAGCAAAACAAAGACAACCTTGAGATTACGCTCTGGCTGGCGGGGGAAAACCAGCCCGATCGCGTGACGCTCCGCGCCGAAATCGATAACGAAGAGACCGGGTTGAAAATGCACAAGCTGCGCAGCCAGCCGCAGCCGGGTATTACCGCCTGGCGGGCGAATATCGATCTGAACAGCGGACAGCCGCGCCGCCGCTACAGCTTTAAGCTTTTGTGGAACAACCGCCAGCTGTGGTTTACCCCGCAGGGGTTTAGCCGTTTCCCGCCTGCACGGCTGGAGCAGTTTGCGGTCGATTATCCGGATAACGGCCCGCAGTGGGTAAACGATCAGGTCTTTTACCAGATTTTCCCGGACCGTTTTGCGCGCAGCGAAAAGCGCACTGCCGACCAGGATAAGATCTATTACCACCATGCAGCGGGCCACGACATTATCATGAAAGCGTGGGATGAGCCGTTAACCGCGCAGGCGGGCGGCTCGACCTTCTACGGCGGCGATCTCGACGGTATCAGCGAAAAGCTGCCGTACCTGAAAAAACTGGGCGTGACGGCGCTGTACCTCAACCCGGTGTTTAAAGCCCCGAGCGTACACAAATACGATACCGAAGATTATCGCCACGTTGATGAGCAGTTTGGCGGCGGACGAGGCGCTGCTGCGCTTGCGTAAGAATACGCAAAAGAGGGGATGCGCCTGATCCTGGACGGCGTGTTCAACCACAGCGGCGATTCGCATGCGTGGTTTGATCGGCATAACCAGTCGATGGGCGGGGCATGTCATAACCCGGATTCGCCGCAGCGCGACTGGTACAGCTTTAACGAGGAGGGCCGCGCGCTGGACTGGCTGGGCTACCCGAGCCTGCCGAAGCTGGATTTCCAGTCGCCAACGCTCGTTAATGAAATCTACGGCGGCGAAGACAGCATCGTCCGACACTGGCTGAAGGCGCCGTGGAATATGGACGGCTGGCGTCTGGACGTGGTGCATATGCTCGGCGAAGCGGGCGGGGCGCGGAATAACCTTCAGCACGTCGCCGGCATAACGCGCTCGGCAAAAGCCGCACAGCCGGAAGCGTTCGTTTTTGGCGAGCACTTTGGTGACGCGCGCCAGTGGCTGCAGAATTATGCGGAAGATGCGGCGATGAACTATCGCGGCTTTACCTTTCCGCTGTGGGGATTCCTCGCCAACACCGATATCTCCTACGATCCAAATCATATCGACGCGGAAACCTGCATGGCGTGGATGGAGAACTACCGCGCCGGGCTGTCGCATCAGCAGCAGCTGCGGATGTTTAACCAGCTCGATAGCCACGATACCGCGCGTTTTAAATCCCTGCTGGGCAAGGATGTCGCGCGTCTGCCGCTAGCGGTCACCTGGCTCTTCACCTGGCCGGGCGTGCCGTGCATCTACTACGGAGACGAGGTGGGGCTGGACGGCAACAACGATCCGTTCTGCCGCAAAACCTTCCCGTGGTCACCAGAGAAACAGGACAAAGTGCTGTTCAGCCTGTATCAGCGGCTGGCGAAGCTGCGTAAGCAGAGTCTTGCCCTGCGCTACGGCGGCTGCCAGGTGGTATACGCTCATGATAACGTCGTGGTCTTTGCCCGCGTTTATAACCAGCAGCGCGTGCTGGTGGCGATCAACCGGGGCGAGGCCTGCGAAGTGGTGCTGGATGATTCACCGCTGCTGAATGTCGCTGCGTGGAAGAGCAAAGAGGGCAAGGCGACAATACAGGACGGCGTGCTGGCGCTGCCTGCAATATCCGCGACGATCTGGTTCGGCAGCTAATACGCGTTTGTTTCCACCTTTTAAGATGGCGCAAATGCAACGATTTGTGTCAATCTTAACAGATCGTTTACGGTGAAGGTGGAAACATGGACGAGCTTTACATCCTTGGCTGTTTATTCCTGGTTTTTGCGCTGCTGGTTGCGCCCGTGCTTGCGGTTATCGGGTTTAATCGCAGTACGGCGGCGCAGCAGGAGATCGCCCGGCTGCGCCAGCGCATAGAGGCGCTTGAGCAGCGCGGCGTGCCTCAGAACGCGTCGGAACCGGTGCAGACCGCCGCGCCGGAGGCAATTACCGCGCCAGTGGTGGAGGACGCTCTCGCGCCTGTCGACCCCTGGCGACCCGATATTCCCGCAGCGGTGGCAGAACCCGCTTCTTCCCAGGCCCCGATCCCTGCGGCAAAACAGCCTTCAGCCTTTGGCGGCATCCTGACGTCGCTGGCGCGCTGGTTCATGCAGGGCAATCCACTGGCGAAGCTGGGCATTCTGCTGCTCTTCCTTGGCCTCTCTTTCCTGCTGCGCTATACCGTCGAACATTCCCTGTTCCCGCTTGAGCTGCGCCTCGTGGCAGCGGCGCTGTTTGCCGTTGTTCTGCTGGCGATTGGGTGGCGACTGCGGCACAGGCAGCGGGTCTATGCGCTGATCCTCCAGGGCGGGGCGACCGGCGTGCTCTACCTGACGGTGTTTGGCGCCTTCCGGCTCTGGCAAATGCTGCCGATGATGCTGGCTTTTGCGCTGCTGGTGGTGATCTGCGCGGCGAGCGTCGGGTTGGCGGTGCTGCAGAAGGCGCTGAGCCTTGCCATGCTGGCGAGCCTCGGCGGCTACCTTGCGCCGCTGCTGTTGTCTACCGGGGGCGGCAGCTTTGTCGCGCTGTTCTCTTTCTATCTCCTGCTGTCCATCGGCATTCTTGCCATCAGCATCTGGCAGCACTGGCGCGAGCTGAACCTGCTCGGGCTGCTGTTCACGTTCGGCGTGGGCGGCCTGTGGGGGCTGAGTGATTACCAGCCTGAAGACTATTGGATCTGCCAGCTGTTCCTGATTGCCAATACGCTGATTTTCGGCGTGCTGAGCGTGGCGCTGTCGCTGCGGGCGCAGGAAAAAGGGAAGCAGATCGTTGACGGTGTGCTGCTGTTTGCCCCGCCGCTGATCGGCTTCGGAATGCAGTACGGCATGACTCGATACTGGGAATATGGCCCGGCGCTGAGCGCGCTGGGATACGGCGCATTTTATCTCACCCTCGCGTACCTCGCGCTGCGGCGCTATCCCTCCCTCGGACGGCCGCTGGTCATGGCAGCGCTGGCGATCGGCGGCGGGTTCGCCACGCTCGCCATTCCGCTGGCGCTGTCGGCGCGCTGGACGGCAATGGCCTGGGCGCTGGAGGGGCTGGGTATTCTCTGGCTGGGCGTGCAGCAGCACCAGCGGCGCATGAGCTATAGCGGGACGGCGCTGCTGGTGCTGGCCCTCGGCAGCGCGCTGTGGGCGCAAACGGACGGCGTTACGTCGCTGAGCCTGCTCCTTATCTTCGCCATCCTCAGCCTTTGCTGGCTGGCTGCGGCCTGGCTGTGGCGGACTCTTTTTCTGCCGGTCAGCTGGGCGCTGCTGGCAGGCGGGCTGCTGTTCTGGCTGGTAGCGCAGCTGGGTGCGTCGCAGCTTGTACTCACGAAAGAATTACCGGTTCTGGCGGGCGTGCTGGCGCTGACGGCGGCGTCAGCCTGGGGCTGGCGGCAGGTGGCCGCTCGTCTGGCGTGGCGAGAGCTGGACGCCAGCAAATGGCTGCTGTGGCCGGTAATGCTGCTGATGGTGGGGTATCAGATCTGGCATCAGCAGATCGTTGCCGCCGGCTGGTCAAACCTGGCCTGGTGCATTTCGCTTCCTGCCGCGCTGATGCTGTTGCGGCGCGATGGTGAAAGGGTTCTGCCGCGTATCGCGATGGGGCTGCATCTGTCGCTGTGCTGGATGATTTTACTGGCGCTGGCCGCCGAGCTTTACTGGTTTGCCCGGTCTCTGCCGTGGGGCATGGCGGCCTGGGGCAGCGGATTAGCGATGGCCGCAGGCGGCGGGGTGATTATGGCGCTCTCTGCTGCGGTACGGCGTCGCGCGTGGCCGTTCCGGGAATGGCCTGCGCTCTATGCGTGTCTGGCACCGATCCCTGCCGTCGTGGCGCTGCTGGTATTGCTGGTGGTGACCAATTTTCCAGGACGGCGTGGTCTATCGTCAAACCTGGCTCCCGCTGGTAAACCCGCTTGAGGAAGGCGCAGCGTTCGCGTTGCTGGGGCTGGTGCTCTTTTATCGGGCGGTGGACCGCTACTACCCGGCATTGCTTGCGCAGGCGCGTCCGTGGCCTGCCGTCGCGCTCATGGCGTTTGGCTTCTGGTGGCTGAACGGTGCGCTGATGCGCGCCCTGGCCTGGTACGGCGACGTAGCCTGGAATATGGCATCGCTGTGGGATTCGCGGCTTATCCAGACCAGCTTTGCCCTGTTCTGGATGCTGAGTGCGCTGGTGGTCATGATCCATGCCACCCGTCGGGCTTCCCGGCAGGAGTGGCTCTGCGGGGCCGCGCTGCTGGGTGTGGTGATGGTTAAGCTGATGCTGGTGGACAGCGCGGGCGGAGGCGGTCTGTCGCGCGCGGTGGCGTTTATCGGCGTGGCGATACTGGTGCTGATCGTGGGCTATTTCTCGCCGCTACCGCCAAAAACAGGAGATGAAAAATGAAATGGATGAAAGCGGTAGCGTGTACCGCGCTGCTGGCGCTTTCCGGCCCGGCGTTCTGTGACGAAGTATCAACGGAATCGCCACGGGACTACGCCTTTGGTCGTTCACTCGACACGTCCGTTCCTTCCCGGTGGTATCGAGTGATGTTGCCGCTTGGCGTCTATGAGCAGAGCACATCCGCGGATCTGCATGATGTTCGCGTCTTTAACCAGTCGGGTGAGCCGGTTCCCTTTAGCCTGATCGCCGCGACGCGCCCGCAGGCCACAGTGCAATCCACGGCGCTGCGCCTCTTTCCGCTGGATGCCATGCCGCTCGCGGCTGCCTCAGACGCCGGTGACAGCGATAAGATCCGGCTCCGTTCCCGAAACGGCGTTGAGATTGTGCTGGAGGGGCAAAAAGCCGCCGCAGCCGGGCAACATTACCTGCTGAGCTTGCCGGAGCAGACGACGGGTGAGCTGGCCATATCCCAGCTGCAGCTGCTCTGGAATACCCCGCAGACGCCGTGGCAGGGAACGGCGTCGGTCTATTACAGCGAGGATCTTAAGCGCTGGTATACCCTTCGCGAAGATATGCCGCTGCTGGACGTCGCCAGCGGCCAGGATCGCCTTTAAGCTCGATCGGATCGATACCGACACGGGTTTTATCTCCCGAGGCGAAATCGCTATCTCATGGTGGGTGCTGAATACGCAGAGCCAAGGGGGTAACGTTGACCGGCGTAAACGCAATCAGCGCACCTGCGCAGGCGGCCCCGGAAGAGATCAATTTGAGGGGAAAGGGGAGCAGTTATCGACAACCGAAGCGCAGTGGCGCTGGACGCGTCCGCAGCCGCTGAGCGCTGTCAGCATCTCGCTGAACGGCGATGGCGTCCTTCCCGTGGAGATCGCGTGGCGGCGTACGGAAAAAGACACATGGCATCCCCTGAAAAAAGAGGTGATTTACCGCCTGGAGGGGAAAACATCCGGACCGGTTTCGCTTAACGGGGACCTGGTGCAGGCAGTGAAAATCACGACGCTGAATGCGCGTCTGCCAGAATACCTGCCGAGCGTCACGGGGCATCGCGACCGCTATGACCTGGTGTTCAACGCGCAGGGTAAAGCGCCGTACGTGCTCGCCTGGGGCAACGGCGCCGCAAAGCCTGCACAGGTGGAACCTGACATGCTGATCCCAGCCGATCTGCGCAAGACCTATGATATGGCGAACCTGCCGCAGGCCGATATTCTGGATGATGTCGCGTTGGGCGGTGAGGGGCGGCTAAACGCCACCTCTGCAGGCGAGCGGGCGAGCTGGATGAACGCCCTGCTGGTGTGGGGCGTGCTGATCGCGGGCGTGCTCCTGCTGGCGGGCATGGCCTGGCGCATCTGGCGGGAAACGCAGCGCAAGGCATAAAAAAAGGCCCGCATAAGCGGGCCTTTCTCGTAAACCGTGCCGATTACAGGCTGGATACGTTCTCAGACAGGTATTTAGCTACGCCGTCTGGGGAAGCAGCCATACCTTCTTTACCTTTTTCCCACTGAGCCGGGCACACTTCGCCGTGCTCTTCGTGGAACTGCAGCGCGTCAACCATGCGCAGCATTTCGTCGATGTTACGACCCAGCGGCAGATCGTTCACAACCTGGTGACGAACGATGCCGTTCGCGTCGATCAGGAAGGAACCGCGCAGCGCAACGCCAGCGTCCGGATGTTCGATACCGTAAGCCTGCTGGATTTCGCGTTTGATGTCCGCAACCATTGCGTATTTCACCGCACCGATGCCGCCTTTGTCGACAGGGGTGTTACGCCATGCGTTGTGTACAAACTCAGAGTCGAAGGAGACGCCTACCACTTCCACGCCACGCTTCTGGAATTCTTCATAACGTTTGTCGAACGCGATCAGCTCAGACGGGCAAACGAAAGTGAAGTCCATTGGCCAGAAGAACAGAACGGTCGCTTTACCGTTGGTGTGCTGTTTGAAGTTGAAGTTTTCAACGATTTCACCGTTGCCCAGAACTGCTGCAGCTGTAAAATCCGGAGCCGGACGAGTTACCAGAACCATATGATTCTCCTGTAGATACTAAGGTTATTTGGAACGCAACGCGAGCCAGTATAGAGAGTGTTCATGGATAAGACAAAGAGGTGGTGACAATCGTTCCGCAGCTTTTACCTATCAATACGAATTCTGTCAGAGCTGTTTGTTTTTCGCCTGCGCCATCATGCGCGGGTAAAACTGTCCAGAAGCTGGGTCTCCAGCGCATCG
>OIEO01000120.1_pt1 | contig 14064 bp, 19 predicted proteins | sample 1581851 | NCBI WGS metagenome assembly OIEO01 (sample SAMN03281010, study PRJEB24777) | human gut metagenome | isolation source: fecal sample PR157 from 1 month old male Malay infant, caesarean delivered... | reverse complement strand
GACCGTATAGAGACGCCGAAAAAACCGCTCGACATCATTGAGCCGGAAGGCAAGAACTACACCATTACCGGCGATATGGTGCACTGGCAGAACTGGGATTTCCACCTGAGCCTGGACTCCCGCGTCGGCCCGATGATTTCGACCGTCACGTATAACGACAACGGCAAAAAACGTCAGATTATGTATCAGGGGTCGCTCGGCGGCATGATCGTTCCTTACGGCGATCCGGACGTGGGCTGGTACTTCAAGGCCTATCTTGATTCCGGCGACTACGGCATGGGCACCCTGACCTCGCCGCTGGTGCGCGGTAAAGACGTGCCGTCCAACGCGGTGATGCTCAACGAAACCATCCCGGACTACACCGGCGCGCCGATGGAGATCCCGCGCGCGATAGCGATTTTCGAACGCTACGCGGGGCCGGAATATAAGCATCAGGAGATGGGCCAGCCTAACGTCAGCACCGAGCGCCGCGAACTGGTGGTGCGCTGGGTGAGTACCGTGGGCAATTACGATTACATCTTCGACTGGGTGTTCCATGAAAATGGCACCATCGGCATTGACGCCGGCGCGACGGGTATCGAGGCGGTGAAAGGCGTTCAGGCGAAAACCATGCACGACGCCACCGCCAAAGACGATACAAAATACGGCACGCTGATCGACCACAACATCGTGGGCACCACGCACCAGCACATCTACAATTTCCGTCTTGATATGGACGTGGACGGCATCAACAACAAGCTGGTGGCGATGGATCCGGAAGTGAAGCCGAATACCGCCGGGGGCCCGCGCACCAGCACCATGCAGATTAATCAGTACGATATTGATACCGAGCAGCAGGCGGCACAGAAGTTCGACCCGGGCACGATTCGACTGCTGAGCAACACAAGTAAAGAGAACCGCATGGGCAACCCGGTCTCGTACCAGATCATCCCTTACGCGGGCGGCACGCACCCGGTGGCAACCGGCGCGAAATTTGCCCCGGACGAGTGGATTTACCATCGCCTGAGCTTTATGGACAAACAGCAGTGGGTGACCCGCTACCACCCTGATGAGCTCTACCCGGAAGGGAAATTCCCGAACCGCTCCATCCACGACACGGGCCTGGGGGCAGTACAGCAAGGATAACGAGTCACTGAACGATCAGGATGACGTGGTCTGGATGACCACCGGCACCACCCACGTGGCACGCGCGGAGGAGTGGCCGATTATGCCGACGGAATGGGTGCATACCCTGCTTAAGCCGTGGAATTTCTTCGATGAGACGCCAACGCTCGGGAAGAAAAAAGACGAAAAATAACCATCCGCCGGGCAATTGCCCGGTTTTTTTGCCCTGGCGTTTGAGGATCGTCCTGGCTTGCTTATAGTTACTGATATCTCACCTGCATGATTTATCCCCCGGACGGGAAAGGGCTTTATGGAAAAAAGAAAAAAACCGACGCTGGAACGGGCAACCTGGCCAACGCGCCAGGCTATGGTCATGCATGGACTGGCGATGAACCTCCCGTGGCTGGCCTTCGTCAATATCAGCTTCGCGGTGATGATTCTGCTGCGACACGTTCTGCTTAAGGCCAGCGATCCTCTTTATCCCCACTCGCCGCAGCTGACGAGAATCGTCGATGCCTCCATGCTCGGTATTATCATCCTCTCGGCTGCGCTGATCCTTATGGCCTGGCGGCGCATCGCCGGCATCAGCGTGGTGTTGTTTATCTGCCGCGCCATCTGGTCGGTCTCCTGCTTCTGGTTTATCACCCAGCTGCTGCTGCCGCACGTCTGGCCGCTGTGCGTTATTCTGTTACTCGCCGGTTTGACGGCGCTCTATTTTTACCCTGAAGGGCTGCTCGCCTTTGTGCTCCCGCTCTGGATCACCCTGCCGATAGCAAGCTGGATACGAAACGATGGTCTCAACCTTCACTTCGTTGTTATCTGGAGCGTCTTTACGCTGATTCTGATCTGCGGGCGTTTTATTCTGCTGAGCTGGTTTGACGAAGCCTGGCGACGTAACCAGCAGAATCAACTGCTGATTTCGCGGCTGGATGCGCTGGCGCATCAGGACCCGTTAACCAAAACCGCCAATCGACGGAAAATGGAGGTGGTGCTGGAGAACGCGGTTGAGCAGAAGAAGCCCTTCTCGTTGATTATGCTGGATATCGACTACTTCAAGCGCTACAACGACACCTACGGGCACCAGGCGGGTGACGACTGTCTGACGCGCGTGGCGCGCGTGCTTAAGCAGTCGGTGCGCACACCTGAGGATGTGGTGTCACGCTACGGCGGCGAAGAGTTTCTGGTGATCCTGTTTAATTGCCCGGAGAACATTGCTGAAAAGGTCGCCCTGCGTATCCAGGACGGCCTTCGCGCAGAGGCCATACCGCACGGCGCCTCGACGGTCAGCGACCATGTCACCGTGAGCATGGGGATTGCGGGGATGGCGGGGGGACTCGCGGGCACCGAGATTATCGCCCGCGCCGATGCGGCGCTGTATCGGGCGAAAGAGGCCGGGCGGGATCGGTGGTCGCTGTAGATAAAAGCCGGGTGGCGCTGCGCTTACCCGGCCTACGGTTCGAGTCGTTGTAGGCCGGGTAAGGCGTAGCCGCCACCCGGCTTGCTTTTTAATACCGCACGCACACCGACTTGGTTTCACACCAGCCGTCCAGCCAGTCAGGACCAAAGTCACGCCCTGTCCCGGACTGCTTCATCCCGCCGAACGGCAGGTTGGCGTCGATCAGCGTATGGCTGTTCACCCACACGGTGCCCGCCTGCAGCCGATCGGTGTACTCCAGCGCCTTGCTGATATTCTGCGTCCAGACGCTGGCCGTCAGGCCATATTCGGTGTCGTTTGCCAGCTGGAGCGCCTCTTCCCCGTCGGCGACGCGTACCAGGTTGACCACCGGACCGAATACTTCTTCACGGGTGAGCCGCAGCGAGGCATCCGGGTTCACCACCAGCGTCGGCGACACGTAATAGCCTTTGCCCTCCGGACCACGGTTACCGACGATCAGCTCCGCGTTGCGCGACGTCGCCTCATCAAGGAAAGACTGCACCTTGTCGCAGTGCGCACGTGACACCAGCGGGTTGATAAACGCCTCCGGCGACATGCCCGGCCCGACGCTCAGGGATTTCACCGCCTGTTCGAACCCGCCGACCAGCGTGTCAAACAGCGGCGCCTCTATGTAGATACGCGAGCTGGCCGCGCACACCTGCCCCTGGTTCAGGAAGCTGCCGGTCATCAGGCCTTCGATCACCCACGCCGGGTCCGCATCCTTGAGTACAATTGCCGGGTTTTTCCCGCCGAGCTCGAGGGTCACGCCGGTGAGCGTGTCCGCCGCCGCGCGGGCAATTTGCTTACCCGTCGCCGTTGAGCCGGTAAAGCTCACCTTCGCGATATGCGGATGCGAGGTCAGCGCTGCGCCACACACCGCGCCGCTGCCGGTCACCACGTTGAACACCCCGTCCGGGATGCCCGCTTCACTGGCGAGTTCCGCCACGCGCAGCAGGGTCAGCGGCGTGGTTTCCGACGGCTTAATGACGATAGAGCAGCCCGCGGCCAGCGCTGGCATCACTTTCCACATCCCGATCATCAGCGGGAAGTTCCAGGGCACGATACCGGCCACCACGCCAATCGGCTCTTTACGCGTCCACGCCTGATAGCGTGCCCCCTGCGGTAGCGGGATGGAGAGATCGAGGGTTTTGCCCGCAATTTTGGTGGTCAGCCCGGCGGTATAGCGCATCCAGTTCAGGGTGCAGCCGACTTCAAAGGCACGGGAGATGTTGATGGACTTGCCCTGCTCCAGCGTTTCAAGCTGAGCCAGCTCCTCGCCGTGCTGTTCGACGAGATCGGCGAAATGGAGCAGGATCCGCTCGCGCTCCGCCGGGAGCTTTCCGGCCCAGGTACGGGCCACAAAGGCGCGCCAGCCGGACATGACGGCACGATCAACGTCGTCGACGCTGGCATCGGCAGTTGAGGCAATCACTTCGCCCGTGGCCGGGTTGTAGACATTAAGCCGCTTTTCACTGTCCGACGCGGCCTGACGCCCTTCAATCCACAGGCCATGCTGTCGGTCTAAAAATTGTTGCACGGCAGGCTGAATAGCCACCAGTGATTCAGACATAGGATACTCCTTCGTTATTCTTCGCAGGGTGTTCATCCAGTCTAAGAGGGGTTTTGCATTCTCGCTTTTGTCTCTGTGACATTCGCTTTGCCACCTGTGACAGGCGCCGCAAATCGCGATAATTGCCGCTTATATCGCTGTTACCGGTGAGTGTTCTTTCCTATAGTCAGCCTCATAGCTCTGACAAAATGCAACACAAATGCAACAATGCGAAAACGTTGACGGTGCAGTGAGAGAAACGATGGCGTGTGCAAGCGAGCAGGAACAGTATCAGCAGTGGCTGGCGCAAATTAACCAGGTTTGCGGGCGTTTTAACGCGCAGCCCACCGGGGGCAGATTCTACGGCGAGCTGGAGACCAGCTATGCGCGTAGCCTGAAGCTCAGCACCGTCACCGCCGGTGGTGTCAACCTGTTCCGCTCCCGTGAGGAGATCAAACAGAGTAACGATGCCTGGTTCTATACCGTGTTTCAGCTCGAAGGCAGCGCGGAGATTGAGCAGGATGACCGTCGCGCGGTACTCAGAACCGGGGATATCACGCTGATTGACGCCTCACGCCCCTGCTCGATCAACTGGCAGGAAAAATCCCGCCAGATTTCGCTCCTGGTTCCCCGTCAGATTATTGAGCAGCAGTGCCGTTTTCAGGAGATAAGCTGCGCCACCGCCCTTTCCCGCACGCTGCCCACGGTACAGCTAAGCCATCGCCTGTTGATGGAGAGCATGAGCAATGCCAGCCTGAGTGACCGGGAGAGTGAAGCGGCGCTCGAAGCGATGATTTGCCTGCTGCGCCCCGCTTTCCAGCAGCGCGAAATCATTCAGCCGCGTAAGGAGCGCCAGTTCCAGCATGTGGTGGCGCTGATTGACGACCATATTCAGTCTGAATCGCTGCGCCCGGAATGGATTGCCGCCGAAAGCGGTATGTCCGTGCGCAGCCTTTACCGTATGTTTGCCGAGAAGGGGCTGGTGGTTGCGCAGTACATTAAAAACCGCCGCCTGGATCGCTGCGCGGAGGTGCTGCGCGCAGCCGGTGATGACGAAAAGCTGGCGGGGATTGGCTACAGCTGGGGGTTCACCGACCATAGCCATTTTTTCAACGGCGTTTAAGCAGCGCTTTGGCGTTCGCCGGGTGAATACCGCAGGCGCTACCGCTAGCTATTTTTTCAGCCATTTTCCGTTAATGCCCTTCACATACTCGCCCGGCTGGGCGCGGGCAACCAGTTTTTGCCCTGCCATTTTGGCCACTTCATCGACCGGCAAATTATTGCTGTCAGCCAGCTTCTGGTAGCTTTCCGTGCGCGCCGCGTTGATGCGATTGACCAGCGCCAGCGTTTCGGCATCCTGTTGAATCGGGGCCAGATAACCGCTGAGGGTTTCCCCCACGCGCCCCTGGGCCCGGGCATCGTTGAGGGTGAGCGTAGCCGCCTGTACGTTCATCCCCAGCGCCAGCAAAATCAGAGCTACTCGTTTCATGGCATCCTCAGAACAGATCGCTGCGCGATTTCAGCAGGGTTTCAACGTCTTTATCGACCTTAATGTGGATCTCATGTTCGATTTTGACATTCATGTTGATGGTAATCGGCTCCTTTGGCGCAGCGACTTCAATGCGCGGCGTACAGCCGGACAGTAGCGCGGCAACGGCAACGGTGAGCGCACCAGCCATCTTTTTCATTGTTATTCCTCACTTTCCTTGCCAGTCGAACTGCGGAGACCGGGTATCGCCGCGTGTTGCTCAAACCAGGTTTGCAGGTTGTCTCCAAAAACGCAGGCTGCGCCAGAGGGTAAAGACATTCTCGTCATGGGTATAGTTCAGGTTGACGGAGCTGCTTTTGCCATCGACCCGGCTGGTCCCCTTGATGGTCGCCTGCATGGTTAATTCACCCAGGTTATCTAAATTGATTCTCGTCCACGAACGCGAAATTTCCATATAGCGGAGCCAGTTAATCGCGGCGCCCGCGACCATATTGTCTTTCACGATGGCGTCGGCCGTATCTTTGTCGATCCGCAGCGTCATTGGCCCGGGTTGGTCAGCCAGCCATCCTTAATGATCCATTTTTCGTTGTCCAGCCAGAACGGCAGCGCCCCGCTGACCGGCCCCGACATGGCGAACTGTTTCGGATTGACGGCGCTAATCAGCTCGCTCGAGGAGATATTGTCCACGCGCAGCAGAGCCGGATCGTGCTGCGGCATTCGCAGCTGCTGCATGGTGATCTTCCCGCCGAGGGTTTCCACCTTCACGTTGGTGAGCAGCAGCGGATTGTCCTCCGTCCAGGGATAATCGCCCTGTAAATCCGCGGTAATGTTGCGCGCGGTCACCAGGTTTACCACTTCACCGATGCGCAACGTGACCGGACCGCGCGTGCCCAGAGACCAGGTGCCCTCGCTGAAGCGGAACGGCAGCACAAAATCGACGCCGTTAATCTGGTTATCGGGCATCCAGGCGCTGCCGGATTTCAGCACCCCGTGCCCGCCCGCTTCAAAGCCCTGATCGGCCGCCGCCGAGAAGGCGACCTGCGCATAAAGCTCCCCACCGCGCAGCGTCATTTTCCAGTCCGGCGGAATAAGCGGCTGGAATACGGTGAGAGACTGTTTCGGCCACCAGGCCTGCCCGCGAAGGCGCACGCCATCCCAGCGTCCGTTAACCTGTACCGGGCCGATGTTGTCCGCATGGAGGTCACCCTTAAACTGAAAACTCGTCGGGTCGGTGCCGTCGACGCTGAAGGTCAGGACCGAGGGCGGCAACACGCTACCGCCGGAGAAAACCGGGTTTTGCCCTGCGTTGAGCGACAGCGCCCCACTGAAGGTTGGTTTTTCGGCATCGCGCAGCCAGCGTACAGGCCGATCCAGCACCAGACGCGGCGTGCTGACCTCCATCGTGCCGTACTGAAGCTTGTCAAAGCCGGTGGAGAGCGCCGTCAGCTCAATAAGGTTGTCGCGCCACTCGCCTTTCCCGGCGACATCCCAGCGGGCATGCATCGGCGTAAAGCCGCCTTTGCCCCAGTAGCGCCACTGCCACAGGCCGTTATCGGGTAAAAAGTCGTTGGCCTGACCGTCCAGGTGGAGTTCAAAATCCCCCATCTGGTTTTCATGGGCGCGCAGAATCGCCTGTAAACGACCGTCCACCCCCTTCCGGGTGAGCTTCACGCCCGCCAGCGGCCAGCGGATTTCATCGATATCGAGTGAGTCAATGATGCGCCCGCGCGAGCGGAGCAGCGCGCCCGGCTCAAAAGGCCAGCTGCGGTTCATACAGGCTGCCGGTCAGTTTTGCCGGTAACTTGGCGTAAAGAATGAGATCGTTTTGCTTCGCCTCGCCGCTCAGGTGCAGGGGCATGTCGCTGTTTTCCATGCTGAGCCTGCCGGGCCCAATATTCAGTACCGCGTTGCCTTTACCCGCATCGCCTTGCGTCAACACGTTCAGTCGTCCGGTCAGGGTGGCTTTCTCCAGCCCCTGCTGCCAGTTGTCGGCGCGAAGGGACACCCGCCCGCTCAGCGGCATACCCGAGAGATCCCAGTTCCAGCGCCCGTCGCTGATGTTGAGCTGTTGCGCCGTGATCTGCCACGGCAGGTCGAGAAGCGGATCGGGGTTGTCTCTCGCCATCACCACCAGCTGTCCCTGATTGTCTTCCCAGTCGAGATCGGCATCGACCAGAGACGTTAACTGTGGCACGTTAAAGGTCGCCACCGCGTGGCCTTTCACCGGCACGCCGTCCGGCACCAGCGGCAGGGTAAACTCGCCCACCAGCTTAATCGGCTGCGGCTGATCCGGAAGCTGAACATCGAACTGGCTGACCGAGAGCGTCTGACCGCGAAGCGTGCCTTTAATGCTGACCTGCTCGCCTTTATAGGCGATCTCCTGGCTGGACGGGGTTAGCGACGCCTGCAGCTCGCCCTGCCACTGCTGCCAGGGCGACAGCGTCAGACGGTGAATCGTGAGCCAGGTATTGGGTAACACAGCCTGCCATTGTGCCAGCGTTTTCGGGGCGACCGTTGAGGGCGCCGACTGGGGAATTTTGCTCAGGCAGACGGTGTTAAGATCCAGCGCGCCGATATCCAGCTTCCAGCGGCTGGGATGTGACAGCGTCACGTTATCGATGCGGGCAATTTCGCAGTCTTCCACCAGATAGCGAAGATCGGGGATCACCAGCGCGTGGCGAGTCAGTTTCGGGCTCTCTTCGAACGCGATGCGCGTCCCGACGGGCAGCCAGATCCCGGCGAGCGTCGGCACCCACTGGGCGAGCGTCATCAGCAGCGTCAGCGGCAACAGTATGAACAGCAGTAAAAGCGCAAGAGCGGCTTTATATTTACCCTTCATGGGCAGTTAATATCCTGATTTAGCGAAAGAATTAAGCCGGCAGTGCCGATCATTGTCGCATGTTTAGCGGTTGAGTTGAAGTTAACGCCAGGATTAAGGATAGATGCTGTAAATAGTATGAGGTAACTTTTTTGCTATGCGTAACCTAAAGAACACATTTTAGATTCAGCGGGTTACGCATTATTTCAGGCGTAAAAAAGGGGAAAACACGACGAAACTAATACCTGTTCCTGGGCATTGCCAGCAGGTAAAGCATAGCGAATATCAATGACCCCCAGTACACCGAATCGTACCGCCAGGGATCAAAATCGATATGTAAAAAACCGCGAACAAACTCATAGCCGTTGGCAAAAACGCTAATCTGAATGGCTGCAATGGCTATCACAAACAGCGTATAGGCTATGAACAGTGGGTATTTACGGAGCCGGTTAACCTTCTGTTCCCCGATATATAACAAGAAAAAAATTACAATAGATACAATAAAATAGCACAAAGCGGGCAGCATTGGCGGAGAAAAGGACAACTCCGGTTGTTGCGACATGCATCATTCTCCCTCTTTATCAGAAACTCACCCAGTTCCCGATATCGTCCCATCACATCCGGAAGGATTGCAGTTTTCACACCCTCTTGCCATTCTTTAACGTAATTCAGACTGGCTTTTTTCGCATCCTCAACCCACTGCATTTTTTCTCTACATGCCCTGACCCGATTCACGCCAAAGATTCCTCGTAGCAAGAATATCATGGAGTTAGGATGTAGATATGCTCTAAAATAATTGATAGAACTTATTGAATTCAATAATATTTTAGAAATTGTAAGATAATTTTAATAATGCTAACGTGAATGCAAAATCACTGGAGAAAGTCTTATGAAACTCGCGGTATACAGCACAAAGCAGTACGACAAAAAGTATCTGCAACATGTTAACGAGGCTTACGGGTTTGAGCTGAATTTTTCGACTTTCTGCTGTCCGAAAAAAACCGCCAAAACGGCGCACGGCTGTGAAGGCGTCTGCATTTTCGTAAACGATGACGGCAGTCGCCCGGTGCTGGAAGAGTTGAAAAAACAGGGGGTGAAGTACATCGCCCTGCGCTGTGCGGGCTTCAACAATGTGGACCTCGACGCGGCAAAAGAGCTGGGTCTGAAGGTGGTGCGCGTTCCGGCGTACTCCCCGGAAGCGGTGGCTGAACATGCGATTGGCATGATGATGTCCCTCAACCGTCGTATTCACCGCGCTTATCAGCGCACCCGTGACGCCAACTTCTCGCTGGAAGGGCTGACTGGCTTCACCATGTACGGCAAAACCGCTGGCGTAATCGGCACCGGTAAAATTGGCGTGGCTGCCCTGCGCATTCTGAAAGGCTTTGGCATGCGTCTGCTGGCATTCGATCCGTACCAAGCGCCGCAGCGCTGGATCTGGGCGTGGAGTACGTGGACCTGCCGACCCTGTTCTCGCAGTCCGACGTGATTTCCCTGCACTGTCCGCTGACCCCGGAAAACTACCACCTGCTTAACCAGGCGGCGTTTGACCAGATGAAGGATGGCGTGATGATCATCAACACCAGCCGCGGCGGGCTGGTTGATTCTCAGGCTGCTATCGAAGCCCTGAAGACCCAGAAGATTGGCGCGCTGGGGATGGACGTGTATGAGAACGAACGCGATCTGTTCTTTGAAGACAAGTCTAATGACGTCATCCAGGACGACGTGTTCCGTCGCCTCTCTGCCTGCCATAACGTGCTGTTTACTGGTCACCAGGCGTTTCTGACGGCCGAAGCGCTGATCAGCATTTCTGAAACCACGCTGGGGAACCTGCAGCAGCTGGAAAAGGGCGAAGCGTGCCCTAACGAGCTGGCTTAAGTGCTACGCCGGGTGGGCGGCTAAGCCTCACCCGGCGCGTTTGTTTCCCAGCTTCGGTGCGCAACGCGCCACCAGAGCAGGACGGCAGCCAGCGCAATCGCGCTCAGGACACTGAATGCCGTCGCAAACGAGTAATGACCGGCGATCGTCCCGGTTAATGCCGGACTCATAGATGCCCCTACTCCCTGCATCAACATCACCACGCTCTGCCCGGCATTGACGTGCCCGCTTCCGCGCAGCAGCACCACAATAAACGACGGTACGACGACACCCAGGATCCCGGCGGCCAGGCCGTCGAGAATTTGTACCGGGATCATCATTAACGGCGCATCCGTGGATGCCGCAGCGCCGCACGCACCGGCATACCAGCAGCGCCAGCATAATCAAGCGCCAGTAGCCATAGTGTTCGATCCGCGCGAGGCCCAGATGGCGACGGGATCATCACGGCCTGAGAAATGATGACGGTACCGGCCGCATACAAACCGGGGTTAGATCGCGGCAGGTGCCGCGGCAACCCATCATGCTCAGCATCGGCAGCAGCTGCGGCGTTCGCCAGGTCGGAACCAGCAGCAGACGTCAGGCCCGGCACAAACAGCGCCCGGTTTTTCATCAGCACCGCAAAACCGGGGACCGGCAGGCTCGCTGAAGAGGACAGCCCGCGCGCCGCGTCGTTATCGATATCGCTGTTGCGAATGGCAAGCAGCGCACACAGCGTTAGCAGCGTGGTGCTGGTCTCAGCAGGAAAATCCGCCACGCCCCAGTACCACGCAATGCCGCCCGCAATCAGCGCGGTGACAAAATTGCCGCCCGTGATTGAACGCCTCGTTTCTGCCCATCTGCGCGCTGAACCCGCCCTGCCCGGTCAACCCTAGCGTAATCCCGGCGATTAACGGCCCGACAAATGCCGCACAGATACCGGTGACGACTTGCGAAACGGCGACAACGCTGCTCTGCTGGCTAAACCAGAGCAGAAGCGTGCTGAGCGTGATCAGAATGCACAGCAGCGCGAGCACAGCGCGCTTGTTGCGGGAGGTGTCGGTGATGAATCCCGCCGGCAGCGTGGCCAGTAACCCCGCCAGCCCGCCGGCCGTCATCAGGATGCCGATATCATCAGGGGTCCAGTGGCGTTCGGTCAGGAAAATACCGAGGAAAGGCCCCAAACCGTCACGAACATCAGCAATGAAAAAACTTGTCAGGCATAACGCCCGCAGCGAACGAAGAGACATACTTCCTGCCTTGCCTGTTATTGCCTGAAATAAGCAAAATGCAGTATACCGGGTATTTTTGAAAATCAGATGACGTCTGAAAAATATTCCCTGCAAACTTAAACAATACATCAAGGGCGCTGTTTTTTTACTTTACTCATTATTGCGCCTGCTTATACTGGCAAAAAAGTTTCACAGGAGTCCTTCGTTGGAAAGCCATTTTATCGTTGATACGAAGGTAAGCTGACGCGATTTTCTCGCTGCTTACCTTAACGGTGGGCAGCAATCCTCTTGACGTGATTGCATCCCAATACATTAAGAACGGCCAAATTTGTGGGGCATCGCGATGTTCATGTTTAATCATTCACTCTTTCCGCCGCCCTCGCGCTGACATGCTTTGCGTTTTAACGGCGTCATACTGTGCTTTGTGAAGCGCTGACGCTTATCGTGTAACCATGTTAACAGGCGACAGGCTGATGTTCCCTTATATCTCTCATCTGCTCGCAGCGATGCTGCTGGGCGCAATTATTGGCGCGGAAAGACAGTGGCGCCAGCGTATGGCCGGGCTTCGTACCAATGCTCTGGTTGCAACGGGTGCGGCCGTGATTATTTTAAGTTCCCTCTCGACGTCACCCGATAGCCCGGGGCGTATTGCAGCGCAGATTGTCTCCGGAATAGGATTTTCTTGGCGCTGGCGTTATTATGCGTGAGGGAATGAATATTCGCGGTCTTAATACCGCCGCGACGCTGTGGTGTTCGGCCGGAATTGGCGTGCTATGTGGATTAGGTCAATTCTGGAATGCCGGTATGGCCAGCGTGATTATTCTCTGCGCCAACATCCTGCTTCGCGAAGCTGCGCAGCGGATTAATCAACTGCCCGCGCTGCATGAAGGCGAAAAATGCTATGTCCTGAAAATCACCTGTGATGACGAGCATGAAGATGCGGTGCGGCAGAGTGTGGTCAACATGGCGAAAGAGTTGACGTTTGAGTCTGAAAGCCATTTATTGCGATACGGCGCAAGCAGAAGGAAAAACCGAAATACTGGGCCGAGGTGATGACCCGTAAGGAATACCGGAAATTACTCGAGCTAATTATGGGTAATATCGGCGGGAATAAAATTATGGCTTCCGTAAGCTGCCACGCAATATGAACACGATACCGGGCATTGCGCCCGGTTGAGGCTTTGCCGTTTTGCAGAAAACGGACCGTGACGCGAAGAGATTCATCCCCGGATGTCCCTGTTCGTTGTCACGCCACGTTGGCAAGATCACGGACAGGTTCGACTGTACGCCTATCACATAACCGAAATTTGTACCCGTTATGACACCCTGCTCTCTGTTTTGCTGAAATTAACGATCTACCTTGAGTTGTGTGAAAAACACTCAGGAGGGACACATGTACAACTCAATTTTGGTTCCCATTGACATTTCCGAGGATAGCCTGACGCACATGGTTATCCCGTTCGTTCAGGCACACACCGCACTTAACACGGCCAAGGTTCACTTTCTTACCGTTATTCCTTCGCTTCCCTATTATTCATCGTTAGGTTTGGCCTACCCCGCAGAAATGCCGAAGATGAAAGAATTCCAGCACGCTGCTTTAGCGAAACTGGATGAGATTGTTAAGCAATTCAAAATTCCTGCAGATAAGATACAGACTCACGCCGTGACGGGATCGCCTAAGGATCAAATCCTTAAGCTCGCTGACACGATCGGCGCCGACCTGATCATCATTGCCTCCCATAAGCCTGACATATCAACGTATCTGTTGGGTTCGAACGCTGCGGCAGTGGTGCGGCATGCGAAATGCCCTGTGCTGGTTGTAAGATAAAAAAACCGGGCGTACGCCCGGTTTTTTAAGCCAACACCATGAACCGCTCCCAACAGACAGCTACACAGGAATATGAGCAGGTTTACAATCCCAGGCCAGCCTTACCTGTTCACGCAAAGCGCAAATGGCGACTGCAGATTTCCAATCAGCCAGCCATTACCTGTAGGTTCAATCTTCAGCTGGCGAACGGTTCCCTCGGGAACATAAAAGAAGCTGCTTTTAAAACTGTCATCATCAGCTGTATCACGCGGATTTTTAACGTAGCGCATATCGGTTAGGGCAATCTCACCCGGCCTGTTCATCTCATAGCTAAAGAGAATTGTGCGTGAGATGACATTAACACCTCGCGCTGACTGGATATTCCCAGACAGGACAGCCTGGCCATCGTGGTTTTTATCTAAACGGAAAAATAAACTCCAGCGTAGCGACGAAATCAGGTTCGTGATGGTTGTAACGTACAATTGTGGAACAGTTAACACTCAACGCACTCTGTTTATGACGCATGTGAACGTAGAACCACACCGATAACGCCAGGATGAGGGTAATGGTGCCAACTTACTGATTTAGTGTATGATGGTGTTTTTGAGGTGCTCCCGTGGCTTCCATCTCCATCAGTTGTCCCTCCTGCTCAGCTACTGAAGGCGTGGTGCGTAACGGTAAAAGTACTGCCGGACATCAGCGCTATCTCTGCTCTCACTGCCGTAAAACATGGCAGCTACAGTTCACTTACACCGCCTCTCAGCCCGGTACACACC
>OIEO01000118.1_pt1 | contig 14393 bp, 15 predicted proteins | sample 1581851 | NCBI WGS metagenome assembly OIEO01 (sample SAMN03281010, study PRJEB24777) | human gut metagenome | isolation source: fecal sample PR157 from 1 month old male Malay infant, caesarean delivered... | reverse complement strand
CGCTTCTCATCCGTCAGGACCTGCAGCAGCAGGCTCAGCTGCGGTTTCTGGTCTTTTAGCCGCTCACCCTGCAGGTTATACGTCTGATAATTCCCGTTGCTGTTCAGCACCAGCGTCAGCTTCGGCGTGGTCACCACCAGCGTATTATTCCCTGCTGCCGTAACCCAGTTATGGCGGCGCGCGGCGCTGAAGAGATCCTGGCCCTGCGAATACTCGTTTGCTGGCGTGCTGACGTGCAGCAGGCGTTGCATCAGGGTGGTCATCACATCTTTATGCTCGGTAAGCATAGTGATGCGCTGCGCCGGGGTGCCCGGCCAGTGGATGACCAGCGGAACCTGCAGGTTAGGGCGTGACCAGCTCATGCTCTTCGTCTCGTCACCTAACGGGACGCCATGGCCTGCCGTCACGATCACCACGGTGTTGTCCAGCTTGCCGGACTCACGTAGCGCGTCAAGCACGCGGGCAATCTGCGCATCAACATCACCCGCCGCGCGGCCGTAGCGGCGCGCGAAATCACTCTTATTGCTGTTAGCAAGCGTTGTGCCGTTAAAGGCAACCCATGAGAACCAGCGGTTATCTTCCTGGGCATAGCGCTGCAGCCAGTTTATCCATTGGCTGGCGGTCTGCGCATCGGACTGATTCTGTGCCGCCGGCAGTGAGAAATCAGACAGCAGCGCCTGGCGGTAGAGCGGGCTGTTAAAGCCATCGGATGAGAACAACCCTAACTGATAGCCCTGCTGATTCAGCCCGGTGATCAGCGCCGCAGGCGTGCGGGTAGAGAGTACGCCGTCCATGTATCCGGCTGAAATGCCATAGAAGAGGCCAAAGATGCCCGCGTCGGTTGTGTTACCGGAGCTCATGTGCTGAGTAAACGTGACGTTTTGACTCGCGAAATTGGCCAGGGCTGGCATCTGCTTCTCATAACGGGAATAGTTCAGGCCGTCGACGGTGATGAGCAGGACGTTTTGCCCGCGGCCCATATCGCGATAGCGCAGGTCGCTCAGCGGATACTGCACGCTGACGGCTTCCGGGTTACCCTGCTCGATAAGGCGGCGCTGGTACTCCTGCGCATCAAGCAGGCCATGTTTCTCGAGGAAGCGACGGGCCGTCATCGGGTACGAGAGCGGCAGGTTCGCGCGCTGCATGGTAATAGGACGATAGAAGTTCGCATCCGCCCAGATATACATGATGTGCGAACTGATAAAGGAGACGAAGAAGAGCGCGGCGACGGGCTTCGCGTAATGGCGTCGGCGGGTCAGGCTACGCAGTTTTTGCCAGCTCCAGGTGGCAAACAGCATCTCAATCAACAGGATCACCGGGACGCTGATAAACATCAGCTGCCAGTCGCGAGCCATCTCGTTCTGATCGGGGTTAATCACCAGTTCCCAGACGACGGGATTTAAGTGCAGGTGGAAGCGGGTGAACACTTCACTGTCGATAAGCAGCAGCGTCATTCCCACCGTCGCAAGGATGGCGGACAAGAATCGCATCAGACGCTGCGACATGACGATAAACGTCAGGGGGAACAGGATCAGCAGATAGGTGGCGAAAACCAAAAAGCTAAAGTGACCGACAACGCTTATCCAGGAGTAGATACGCCCGGTGAGCGTTGTTGGCCAGTCTGCGACAAACAGATAACGACAGCCAATGACCGTCGCCAACAGAATGTTGAACAGGGCAAACCAGTGCCCCAGCTGACCATCTGGAGACTTTTTCACGGTAGCGCTGACGATTCGTCACCATAAACTGTTGTTCGTATCCCTTAATGGGCCGGGTCGTTGCTAACGGACGACTGTAAAGCCTGGGCGAAAGATTTTGCGATCGCCTGACGTTGAGCCGGAGCAACGCTGGTGTTAATCAGGTTGGTGACCATATTTCCCAAAACCATCAGGGAGAGATCGGTCGGCGTTTTATGTTTTTCCAGTACGTTGACCAGCTCACTGAGCAGTTGTTCAACGTGTTCATCACTGTAGCGGGAATGTTGTGGCATAAATCAAAATCAGTTTGTTGATGAAAGGGCAACATATTACCGTAGCAACAGCTTTTTTTCCCCTTTTTTATCTGTTGTTGCACACATGTCCTGGTGGTGGTTGAATACCGCCCGGTCTAAAAGGAGAGTTTATCATGAGTCTGGAAATCAACCAGATTGCCCTGCACCAGCTTATCAAGCGCGATGAGCAAACCCTTGAAGTGGTGCTGCGCGATTCGTTACTGGAACCTACGGCGACCGTTGTGGAGATGATGGCAGAGCTGCATCGCGTCTACAGCGCCAAAAATAAAGCCTATGGGCTGTTCAGCGAAGAGAGTGAACTGGCCGATAGCCTGCGCCTGCAGCGCCAGGGTGAAGAGGATTTCCTGGCGTTTAGCCGTGCGGCAACCGGGCGTCTGCGCGACGAGCTGGCGAAATACCCGTTCGCCGACGGCGGGATCGTGCTGTTCTGCCACTACCGCTATCTGGCGGTCGAGTACCTGCTGGTTACCGTGCTGAATAACTTAAGCAGCATGCGCGTGAACGAGCAGCTGGATATCAGCTCGACGCATTATCTGGATATCAACCATGCGGATATCGTGGCGCGTATTGATTTGACCGAGTGGGAAACCAACCCGGAGTCGACCCGCTACCTGACTTTCCTGAAGGGACGCGTGGGCCGCAAAGTGGCGGATTTCTTTATGGATTTCCTCGGTGCCAGTGAAGGGCTTAACGCCAAAGCGCAGAACAAAGGGCTGCTCCAGGCGGTTGACGATTTCACAGCCGAAGCGCAGCTTGATAAATCTGAGCGCCAGACGGTGCGCCAGCAGGTTTACAGCTACTGCAACGAACAGCTGCAGGCGGGGGAAGAGATTGAGCTGGAGTCGCTGTCAAAAGAGCTGGCGGGCGTCAGCGAAGTCAGCTTCCAGGAATTTACCGCAGAGAAGGGCTATGAGCTTGAAGAGAGCTTCCCGGCGGATCGCAGCACGCTGCGTCAGTTAACCAAGTTTGCCGGCAGCGGCGGCGGGTTAACCATCAACTTTGATGCGATGCTGCTGGGGGAACGTATCTTCTGGGATCCGGCCACCGATACGCTGACCATTAAGGGGACGCCGCCGAATCTGCGCGATCAGCTTCAGCGCCGCACCTCGGGCGGTAAATAGCAGGCACAAAAAAGCCCCGCAGAAGCGGGGTTTTTTTACGACAGGTTTGCGATTACGCGCGAACGAAGTCGATGTGAGTCAGTTTTGGCTTGAACGCGTGACGCTGAACAGCCTGAACTTTCACTTTTTTCTTCTTTACCGCCAACAACGATGGTCAGAACTTCGCTGTAGAATTCAGCTTTGGTCTGCAGGTTCCACAGTTTGTCGTGATCCAGTTCGATTGCAACTGGAGCAGCTTCGCCACCGTAAACGATAGCCGGGAACTTGTTAGCGGCACGCAGGCGGCGGCTCGCACCCTTACCCTGCACGTTACGTACTTCTGCTTCGATAGTGAACATTGATTTCTCTCTGTATTTAAAACCCTACTACAGGCGACCCAGCAGCAGGTGAGTGTTCTGCCTCACGGATGTGAAGCGGGCGGCATTTTATACTCAAATGCCCCTCACATCAATGAAAAGTCCCGCTACCCGCGCAATTCGTTGGCGCGACGGAAGCGACCTTCGTAGTCAAAGAGCTTCTCGCGCACCTGCCAGTACTGGCCTTTCTTACGGGCGACGACAAAATCCGGATGGCGCAATAGCACCTGCTGGCGCACGATATCGGCCACGGTGATCCAGCGCAGGGGCACGCCCGGGGTGCAGGTGTGCGGGCGAATAAACAGCTGTTCGAAGGCCGTTCGCTGGGCAGGCGTCTGGACCCGGAAGCGCTCGCTGACGTCCGCCCCGTCCTCGTCGTAATAGGTGATTTTCAGCCATTCGCCTTTTTCATCCGCGCCGGGCTGCAGCGCCATGCCGGAACAGCGCAGCACCAGCGCATCTTTCAGCTTTAGCGCCGCTTTCAGCATGTCGTCCGGGTCAACCAGCACCGTGTCGCACTCCCGACAGCGGCGAGCTGGCTATGTCAATTTTCGGTGTTGCACTGCGGGCAGTTTTTGAAGCGGAAACGAAAATCGCACTGCTCGCGATGCCCTTCATCATCTTCAAACCAGCCCTGACAGCGGCGGCCAAAATGTTCAATCAGCGTACCGTCGGCGGTGGTTTTGCCCCAGAAGGTGTTGGCAAACCCGCAGGCAGGGCAAAAGACCTGCACGGGCACGTTGTCGCTTTTTCCTTTTGGCGCGCCGACCTCAGGCGTATAGAGATCGTGCGGGTTACCGGCATAATCCAGGATCAGACAGTCGGTTTTCCCCGGCGCCAGACGCAGGCCGCGGCCAACAATTTGCTGATACAGACTGACGGATTCGGTCGGGCGCAAAATAGCGATCAGGTCGACGTGCGGGGCGTCAAAGCCGGTGGTCAATACCGACACGTTAACCAGATAGCGGAACTGCTGGGCTTTAAAGGCCTCAATCAGGCGGTCGCGCTCGGGGCCGGGCGTCTCGCCGGTGATGAGCGTCGCGTCGCCGGAGGGCAGTAACCCGGTGATTTCGCGCGCGTGCTCAACGGTGGCGGCAAAGATCATCACCCCTTTGCGCGTCGCGGCGAACTCCTCAATCTGGCTGATGATATGCGGCGTAATGCGCTTTTGCTTTTTCAGCTCCTGGTTAAGATCCGCTTCGCTGAATAACCCGTTGCTCTGCGCCTGCAGGCGGCTGAAATCATACTGCACCACCGGCATATCCAGCCGTTCAGGTGGCGTCAGGTAGCCATGTTTAATCATGTAGCGCAGCGGAAGCTCGTAGATGCAGTCGCTAAACAGGGCCTTGTCATCGCCGCGCACCATGCCGTGATAATGGTAACGATAGATCCAGCCTTTACCCAGACGAAACGGGGTCGCCGTCAGGCCCAGCAGGCGCAGGTGAGGGTTCACGTCTTTCAGGTGCGTCAGGATTTGCTGATACTGGCTGTCGTCGTCATCGCTGATGCGGTGACACTCGTCGACAATCAGCAGCGAAAATTCGCTGCGAAACAGATCCAGATTGCGGGCCACCGACTGCACGCTGCCAAACACCACCTTGCCGTGGCTCTCTTTACGCTTTAGACCGGCGGCGAAAATGTCGGCTTCCAGTCCAAGTGCACAATACTTGGCATGGTTTTGCGCGACGAGCTCTTTAACGTGCGCCAGCACCAGCACGCGGCCGCGGGCCAGACGCGCCAGCTCGGCAATGACCAGGCTTTTGCCTGCACCGGTCGGGAGCACAATCGCCGCCGGCTCGCGATGTTTACGGAACCAGGCGAGGGTGGCGTCAACGGCTTCCTGCTGATAGGGACGAAGTGTAAAAGTCATGGGGTCTCGGTTTCGTTATTCCGCACATAGTATGCCACGAAACTTTTTCCCTTGAGTGGCGCAACCAGACCATTATACTGAACCGTTCCAGACTGCTTCTATTTTCGGACCTGTTGTCCGACTTCCTGCACCATTAAGGCTAAAAAGATTTCATGCGACTTGATAAGTTTATCGCTCAGCAACTCGGCGTAAGCCGCGCTATTGCCGGGCGCGAAATTCGCGCCAGCCGCGTTACCGTGGATGGCGACATTGTGAGAGACAGCGCGTTCAAACTGCAACCTGACCATCAGGTGGAGTATGACGGCAATCCGCTGACCCAGCAGCACGGTCCTCGCTACTTCATGCTCAATAAGCCGGAAGGCTACGTCTGCTCAACGGACGATCCGGATCACCCGACGGTGCTCTATTTCCTCGACGAACCGGTGGCGCACAAGCTGCATGCCGCAGGCCGCCTCGATATCGACACCACCGGTCTGGTGCTGATGACCGACGACGGTCAATGGTCGCACCGCATCACCTCTCCACGCCACCACTGCGAGAAAACCTATCTCGTGACGCTGGAGTCACCGGTGTCGGATGACACGGCTGAGCACTTCGCGAAAGGCGTGCAGCTGCATAATGAAAAAGATCTGACTAAGCCGGCGGTGCTTGAAGTCATCACCCCGACGGAGGTCCGTCTGACCATCAGCGAAGGGCGCTACCATCAGGTGAAACGTATGTTTGCCGCGGTGGGGAACCACGTTGTTGGCCTGCATCGCGAACGGATTGGTGCGATTGAACTCGATCCCGACCTTGCGCCAGGCGAATACCGTCCGTTAACGGAAGAAGAGATCGCCAGCGTCGGTCTGCCTTCGCACTAATTTCAGGAGAACCCTGTGACCATCAGGCCACACTCGTCGTTCAAAATCGTCTTCATTCTTGGCCTGCTGGCCATGCTGATGCCGCTGTCTATTGATATGTACCTGCCCGCGCTGCCGGTCATTTCCGCGCATTTTGGCGTCCCGGCGGGCAGCGCGCAGATGACGCTCAGCACCTATATTCTCGGCTTTGCCCTTGGCCAGCTGTTTTATGGCCCGATGGCGGACAGCCTTGGACGCAAGCCCGTCATTCTGGGCGGGACGCTGGTCTTTGCGGCCGCAGCGGTTGCCTGTGCGCTGGCCCAGACCATCGATCATTTGATCATCATGCGTTTCTTCCACGGTCTGGCGGCGGCAGCGGCAAGCGTGGTGATTAATGCCCTGATGCGCGATATCTACCCGAAGGAAGAGTTCTCCCGCATGATGTCGTTCGTGATGCTGGTGACGACGATTGCGCCGCTGGTGGCGCCAATGGCGGGTGGTGCGGTGCTGGTGTGGTTCAGCTGGCATGTGATTTTCTGGATCCTGGCCCTGGCCGCGCTGCTGGCCTCCGCGATGATCTTCTTCTTTATAGATGAAACGCTTCCCGTCGAGCGCCGCCAGAAGTTTCACATCCGTACCACCATCGGCAACTTTGCCTCGCTGTTTCGCCACAAGCGCGTGCTCAGCTAGATGCTGGCAAGCGGGTTCAGCTTCGCCGGAATGTTCTCCTTCCTGAGCGCCGGGCCGTTTGTCTACATCGAGCTTAACCACGTGTCGCCGCAGCACTTCGGCTATTACTTTGCGCTTAACATCGTCTTCCTGTTCATCATGACCATCATCAACAGCCGCTTTGTCCGGCGGGTGGGGGCGCTGAACATGTTTCGCGCGGGGCTGTGGATCCAGTTTGTGATGGCGATCTGGCTGGTGATGAGCGCGTTTCTGGGCGTGGGCTTCTGGGCGCTGGTGGTCGGCGTAGCGGCCTTTGTCGGCTGCGTGTCGATGGTGTCGTCCAATGCGATGGCGGTGATCCTGGATGAGTTCCCGCACATGGCGGGGACCGCCTCTTCCCTGGCGGGGACGTTCCGCTTCGGCATCGGCGCTATCGTGGGGGCGTTGCTTTCGATGGCCACCTTTACGACGGCATGGCCCATGCTGTGGGCGATGGCTTTTTGCGCAACCAGCTCGATACTCTTCTATCTTTACGCCAGTCGACCGCGAAAAAGCGGCCCACTAAAACACAGAGAAGGCCCGCCAGGGCCTTTTTTTTGATGCATATCAACCAAAACCCCCGTTCGTTTATGCCGTGTTTGTTTATTTTATGTAAAATCTATTTGTGTAAAAAGTCACATCATTGTATTCAAAAAGGTTGAGTTAGATCGCAGAAACGGGTACATATAGCGCCGACGCGAGCCTGAATACCGATAAAAAAGTGCTGAATAGTGCAGGCTGGCGATGATGTGTTACTATAAATGTAAATAAATTGTGAAGTAAATTTTGCTTCCGGGGAACGAACGTGAATACATTACCACTTTCTATTGTCCATCGCTTGCCCCAGAGCTATCGCTGGTCGGCGGGTTTTGCTGGTTCGAAAGTTGAACCGATTCCGCAAAACGTCGCGGGCTGTGAAAACTGCCTGGTGGCGCTCAAGCTGCTGAGCCCGAGCGATGAAAATGCATGGCGGGTGATGGAGCGTCTCAGTCAGGCCCTGACGGATATCGAAGTGGACAGCTCCGTGCTGGAATGCGAAGGGGAGCCGTGCCTGTTTGTGAAAAGCCAGGACGAGTTTGCTGCCACCTGCCGCCTGAAAAATTTTGGCGTTGCTATTGCAGAGCCTTTCTCCGGCCAGTATCCATTCTGAGCGCTAGTCTGACGACAACAGCTGGCGCGTGTAGCGCTGCGTTGGCGCGTTAAATACGCGCTGGCACTCTCCCTGCTCGACCACCTCTCCCTGTCGCAACACAATCACCTGATGGCATAGCGCCCGCACCACCTGCAAATCATGGCTGATAAAGATATAGGCCAGCCGGTGCTTTTCCTGTAGCCCTTTAAGCAGCGCCAGGATCTGCGCCTGTACGGTCCTGTCCAGAGACGACGTCGGTTCATCCAGAATAATTAGCTCTGGTTTCAGGATCAGCGCGCGGGCAATGGCGATACGCTGGCGCTGCCCGCCGGAAAATTCCGCAGGATAGCGGTGGCGCGTCTCGGGATCTAAACCCACTTCAACCATTACCCGCATGACCTCCTGCTCGCGCTGCTGCGCGCTCAGGCCGGGGTGATGGACGCGCAGGCCCTCTTCGACAATCTGTAACACGCTGAGCCGCGGGTTAAGCGAGGAGTTGGGATCCTGAAAGACCACCTGCATGCGAGGACGTACGGGCAGCATCTGCCGCCGGTTCCAGCGGTGCAGCGGCATGCCGTCAAACAGGATTTCGCCCTGTGAGGCAATTAAGCGCAGCAGCGCCAGACCGGTGGTGCTTTTACCCGAGCCGGATTCGCCCACCAGCCCCAGGGATTCCCCCGGGCGCAGCGAGAAGCGGATATTTTTTAACACCGGGTTGCGATCGACAATGCGGCGCAGAATACCTTTGCGGATCGGGAACGAGACGGACAGATCCTCAACGCGCAGCAGCGGCGTGCTGTCAGCGTCGAGGGGAACCGGGTCGCCGGAGGGTTCGCTGTCGAGCAGGCGCTGCGTATAGGGGTGTTGCGGCGCGCTCAGCAGCGTGGACGCCGCATTCTGTTCAACACAGCGGCCGTTTTGCATCACCGCGACGCTGTCGGCCAGCTTTCTCACAATGCTCAGGTTGTGCGTGATAAACAGCAGGCTCATGTTTAGCTCGTCACGCAGGTCCCGCAGCAGCGTCAGTATTTGCGCCTGTACCGTCACGTCCAGCGCCGTTGTGGGCTCGTCGGCAATCAACAGCTCGGGGCGCGTCAGCAGGGCCATGGCGATCATCACGCGCTGGCGTTCGCCGCCGGAGAGCTGATGCGGAAAATCATTCAGCCGTTTGGCCGCATTGCGTATGCCTGTGCGTTCAAGACAATCCAGAATTTCTCCCCGCGCGGCCTCTTTGCGCATCCCACGGTGCAGGGAGAGCACTTCATAGAGCTGTTTTTCCCAGGCTGTGCAGCGGGTTAAGCGACACCATCGGCTCCTGGAAGATCATCGCGATTTTGTTGCCGCGAATGCCGCGCAGGGTCTGTTCGTCGGCGTGCAGCAGCGAACGGCCATGAAAAAGGATATCCCCTTGCGGGTAGCTCACCGGCGGAGAAGGCAGCAGCCGCAGGATGGAGAGCGCCGAAACGCTCTTGCCTGAACCCGACTCACCCACCAGGGCCAACGTTTCACCGCGCTGGATCTGCAGCGTCAGGTCGCTGACCACGGTGCGCGTCTCGTCCTGTTTTGAAAAGGCAATCGACAGGTTATCAATACGGAGCAGGGGCTGGGTCATCTTATACCGCCTTGTTCGGATCAAAGGCATCGCGCACGGCTTCGCCAATAAAAATCAGCAGCGACAGCAGCACGGCCACGGAAAGAAAGGCGGCGATGCCTAACCACGGCGCCTGCAGGTTGTTCTTGCCCTGCAGCAGCAGTTCGCCGAGCGACGGGGAACCCAACGGTAGCCCGAAACCGAGAAAATCCAGTGAGGTGAGGGTGGTGATGGAGCTGCACAGAATAAACGGCAGGAAGGTGAGCGTTGCCACCACGGCGTTGGGCAGCATATGGCGGAAGATGATCCCGCGGTCACTCACGCCAAGCGCCTGCGCGGCGCGAATATAGTCGAAATTACGGGTGCGCAGAAACTCGGCCCTGACCACACCGACCAGCGCCATCCAGCCGAACAGGACGGTAATGCCTAATAACCACCAGAAGTTGGGCTGTACGACGCTGGAAAGCAGGATGATCAGAAACAGCGTCGGCATGCCTGACCAGACCTCAATCACCCGCTGGCCCCAGAGGTCAATTTTCCCGCCGTAGTAGCCCTGAATGGCGCCCGCCACGACGCCCATCACGCTGGAGAAGATCGTCAGCATCAGCCCAAAGAGAAGCGAAATACGCGTGCCATACAGGATGCGCGCCAGCACGTCGCCGCCGTTAGCATCCGTTCCCAGCCAGTTTTGCGCGGAGGGCGGGGAAGGGAAGGGGGTCGTGGTGGCGAAGTTAATGCTGTTTGCGCCAAAACGCACCGGCGCCCAGAGCGCCCAGCCGTGCTGCTCAATCTGCTGGCGAAGCCACGGGTCCTGATACTCCGCCGGCGTCGCAAACGGGCCGCCAAAGTCGCTTTCGTTGTAATTGGCGATGACCGGCACGTACCAGCGGTCGTTAAAATGCACCAGCAGCGGTTTATCGTTAGCGATCAGTTCTGAAAACAGGCTTAAGACAAACAGCACGGCAAAAATCCACAGCGACCAGTAGCCGCGGCGGTTGTGGCGAAAGCGGGCCCAGCGGGCCTGGTTGACGGGGCTTAAACGCGGCATCATCGGCCCTCAAAATCGATTCGGGGATCGACCAGCGTATAGCTGATATCGCTGATGATATTCAGCAGCAGGCCAATCAGGGTGAAAATATAGAGCGTGCCGAACATTACCGGATAGTCACGCGACACGGTGGCCTCATAGCCCAGCAGGCCCAGACCGTTAAGCGAGAACATCACCTCTATCAGCAGCGAGCCGGTAAAAAACATACTGATGAACGTGGCCGGAAATCCGGCGATCACCAGCAGCATGGCGTTGCGGAACACGTGCTTCCACATGATCTGCTTCTCGCTCACGCCTTTAGCGCGGGCCGTGACGACGTACTGTTTACGAATTTCATCGAGAAAGGCGTTTTTGGTCAACATGGTCAGGGCCGCAAACCCGCCAATGACCGTGGCCAGAACCGGCAGCGTGATATGCCAGAGGTAGTCGGTGATTTTCTGGTACCAAGGCAGGGAGCTGAAATCGGCGGAGACGAGCCCCCGCAGCGGGAAGAGATCAAAATAACTGCCCCCGGCAAAAAAGACGATCAGCAGAACGGCGAACAGAAACGCCGGGATGGCATAGCCGATAATGATGAACGTGCTGCTCCAGATATCGAACCGGCTGCCGTTGTACACCGCTTTGCGGATCCCAAGCGGTATAGAGACCAGATAGATGATCAGCGTACCCCACAGCCCGAGCGTCATCGAAACCGGCAGGCTTTGCTTGATCAGCGTCAGCACTGACGCACTGCGAAACAGGCTATCGCCAAAATCAAAGCGGATGTAATCCCAGAGCATCTTGAAATAGCGCTCGTGAATCGGTTTATCAAAGCCGTAGCGGTGGGTGATCTCGGCGATCACCTCCGGATCCAGCCCGCGTCCGCCGCGGTAATGGCTTTCGCTGATATTCCCTACGCCAGTTCGCGCATGGCTGGCGCCCATCCCTTCACCGCCGCCGCCCGGCATGCCGCCGCTGTTGCCAAATTCAATGGCGGCAATGGCCTGATCGACCGGCCCACCGGGAGCGATTTGCACGATAAAAAAGTTAATCGTGATGATGGCCCACAGGGTGGGGATGACCAGCAGCAGACGGCGGAGAAGATAGGCACCCATGATAATTCCTTATCGCCGCTCAGCGGGAAGACTGGCGGCTTTGTTAACGTCATACCACCAGGTGTCAAAACCCAGAGAATAGACCGGGCGCACGGCAGGCACGGAGAACTTATCCCAGCGCGCAAGGCGATCTTCGCCCATATACCACATCGGCAGCATGTAGTAGTTCCAGGTTAAGACCCTGTCGAGGGCGCGCCCGAGCGGCACGAGCTTGTCTTTATCCCCCTGCGCCGCCACGATTTTCGCAATGAGCGCATCAATCGCCGGGCTTTTTACCCCCGGCGCATTGTACGAGGAGTCGATGTAGCTGGAGGCCCAGGAGATTTGCAGGTCCGAGCTAGGCCACGGCTGCGCGGGCCACAGGCGCTGCATCATGTCGTAATCACGGCTGCGCATGCGGCTGGTGATCTGCGCGTTATCAACCTGGCGAATGTTCATGGTCACGCCCAGCCGCTCAAGGTTGTGCTTAAACGGCAGCACCCACTGGTCGTTGCCCCCGGACGAGAGCAGCAGTTCAAAGCTGAGAGGCTTGCCCGTTTTGGCATCCACACGTTTTTGATTCTTCAGGTGCCAGCCTGCGTCATCCAGCAGCTTGCTGGCTTTGAGCAGGTTGTCGCGGTCGTAACCGTCACCCTTCGATGCGGGCGGCTGAAACACCGTTGTAAACACCTCTGGCGGTACCTCTGCTTTAAGGGGGGCCAGCAGGACCAGTTCGTCGGCTTTCGGATAATCGCGCGCGGCGTATTCGGTATTCTGAAAATAGCTGTTGGCGCGGCTATAAGCCCCGTAAAACAGCGCTTTGTTCATCCACTCAAAATCAAAGGCCAGGGAGATGGCTTCCCGCACCCGGCGGTCATTAAATACCGGACGCTGAATATTAAACGCCAGCCAGCGGGTGTCCTGGGCAGATTCATTTTTGTGTTCGTCTTTGACGATATAGCCTTTGGCGAAATTTTTGCCGATATAGCGGGTCGCCCAGTTTTTGGCGCTGCTCTCGACGCGCAAATCGAATGCCCCGGCTTTGAACGCTTCAAACGCCACGTTATCGTCGAGGTAGTAATCATAGCGAAGGGTGTCGAAGTTCCAGCGTCCGCGGTTGACCGGCAGATTGGCCGCCCAGTAGTCTTTGACGCGGGAATAGACGACATATTGCCCCATTCGCCAGTCGGTAATGCGGTAGGGGCCGCCAGCCAGCGGAGGCGTTGAAAGCGGGTCGCTCAGCTTATGATTTTTCCAGAACGATTCCGGCATCACCGGCAGCGAGAACAGGCTGAGCATATTCTCTTTGTTCGGTTCGCTCAGCTCAATGCGCACAGTGAGCGGCGCGATGGCTCTGACCGACGCGCCTTTATATACGATGCGGAACTGGGGGACGCCTTCGGTCATGAATTTATGGAAGGTGAACGCAACGTCGCTGGCCTTCACCGGTGTGCCATCGTGAAAACGTGCCCGCGGGTTCAGCGAGATTTCCGCCCAGGCGAAGTTATCGGCGTAACGTACGTTCTCGGCAATCAGCGGATAGTAGCTGCCGGGCTCGTCATCGGAGGTGACAAAGAGCGTATCGTAAAGCGATTCCGTTCGCGCGGCCGCCACGCCGCGCAGGGCGTAGCGGTTGAAGTTGTCGAAGGTTCCCGTGGCGGAAAGCGTGACCTTACCGCCTTTTGGCGCGGCTGGGTTGACGTAATCGAAGTGCGTAAAATTGACCGCGTATTTCGGCTCGCCAATCACCGCGAAGGCGATATTCTCTTTGATGGTTTGCGCCTGGCTGGACAGGCTCGTGAATGCCAACATCAGCAACATAAAGCGCATAAGCATCTCGCGGCAGCTCCCTCTCTACAGACCGGCTCGGTTAAGCTGAATAATAAGTGACGTCACGGGTAATGTGAAATTAATCGCCTTCGGGCGAAATATCAGGCCGCCATTCGCGGAACTGCGCCAGCGGCATCGGGCGGCTAATCCAGTATCCCTGCAGGAAGTTAACGCCGTGTTCGCGCAGCCAGGCCGCCTGTTCCGGCGTCTCTACCCCTTCGGCGACGGTCGACATATTCAGTCGTCTTGCCAGCGTCAGAACAGCATCCAGCACCGGCGACGTCACGGTCTCGGTACCGATCGCATTAACAAAACCACGGTCGATTTTGAGGTAGTCCATGGTGAAATGCTCAAGGTAAATCAGCGCGCTGTGGCCGGTACCAAAATCATCAATGGCGATTTCAAACCCTTCGTTATGCAGCCATTCGAAAAGGGTGTTGGCCTCCCGATGGTTGAGCATATCGCGCTCGGTAATTTCCAGCACGATCTGGAAGTAATCCGGCGGCAGCAGGGCTTTGAAGGTGCGCATATCGTCCTTGAAGCTTTCCGCATGCAGATGCCCCGGTGCAATGTTAATACCCACCTTTGCGCCCGGAGGTAACAGCGTTTGTAACACGGGCGCATCGTGAATGATAAGGTCAAAGAGATGCAGCGTCAGCGGGACAATCAGCTTCTGTGCTTCGGCAAAATTGATAAACGCGTCCGGCGGAATTTCCCCCCATTGTCGGGGTGTTTCCAGCGCATCAGGACTTCAAGCCCGGTCATCCTGAGCGATTTGGCATCGACGACGGGCTGATAAACCACATAAAACTGA
>OIEO01000117.1_pt1 | contig 14512 bp, 13 predicted proteins | sample 1581851 | NCBI WGS metagenome assembly OIEO01 (sample SAMN03281010, study PRJEB24777) | human gut metagenome | isolation source: fecal sample PR157 from 1 month old male Malay infant, caesarean delivered... | reverse complement strand
GGCGCACGATATTCAGATCCACGTGCCGTATCTGGAAAAAACGGCCCAGTCCGTGCTGGTGCGCTGGTTCCACGAAGGTCTGGATGCGTTTGAACATACCTGCCCGACGGGCCGCACCATTTACGATCAGGTGCACGGCGATCTGATCGGCTATCTGGCCGCGCCGGAAAACACCGACGGCTTTGACGATCTGATTAAGTCCTGTCGTGAGAAGCATGACGCGCTGAAAGCGCAGCTTGAACAAGGCCGCGACCGCCTGCTGGAGATCCACTCCAACGGCGGTGAAAAAGCGCAGGCGCTGGCTGAGAGCATTGAAGAGCAGGATGATGACACCAGCCTCATCAGCTTCTCCATGAACCTGTTCGACATCGTTGGCATTAACCAGGACGACCGCGGCGAGAACCTGATTGTCCTGACCCCGTCCGATCACATGCTGGTGCCAGATTTCCCGGGCCTGCCGGAAGATGGCTGCACCATCACCTTCGAGCGTGATGTGGCGCTGTCCCGCGAAGATGCCCAGTTCATCACCTGGGAACACCCGCTGATCCGTAACGGGCTGGATCTGATCCTCTCTGGCGATACCGGCAGCAGCACCATCTCGCTGTTGAAAAACAAGGCGCTGCCCGTAGGCACGCTGCTGCTGGAGCTGATCTACGTTGTGGAAGCGCAGGCGCCGAAACAGCTGCAGCTCAACCGCTTCCTGCCACCAACGCCGGTGCGTCTGCTGCTGGATAAAAACGGCACGAACCTCGCAGGACAGGTTGAATTTGAGAGTTTCAACCGCCAGCTGAGCGCGGTGAACCGCCATACCGGCAGCAAGCTGGTCAATGCGGTGCAGCAGGACGTGCATGCCATTCTCCAGCAGGGTGAAATCCAGATTGAGAAAGCGGCCAGAGCGCTGATTGACGCCGCGCGCAGTGAAGCCGACGAGAAACTGTCTGCAGAGCTGTCGCGTCTGGAGGCGTTGAAGGCCGTGAACCCGAACATCCGTGACGACGAGCTGGCGGCGATTGAAAGCAACCGTCAGCAGGTGCTGGAAAGCCTGGATCAGGCAAGCTGGCGTCTGGATGCCCTGCGTCTTATCGTTGTGACGCATCAGTAAACGGAGCGCAAGATGGTGATGGAGCCGTACAATCCGCCACAGGATCCCTGGCTGGTCATTCTGTATCAGGATGAACACATTATGGTGGTCAACAAGCCCAGCGGGCTGTTGTCCGTGCCGGGTCGTCTGGATGAGCACAAAGACAGCGTGATGACGCGCATTCAGCGCGATTATCCTCAGGCGGAGTCGGTCCATCGCCTGGACATGGCGACCAGCGGCGTGATTGTGGTGGCGCTGAACAAAGCGGCAGAACGCGAGCTGAAGCGCCAGTTCCGCGAGCGCGAGCCGAAAAAGCAGTATGTGGCCCGCGTCTGGGGTCACCCGGCGCAGGCGGAAGGGCTGGTGGATTTACCGCTGATCTGCGACTGGCCGAACCGGCCAAAGCAGAAGGTGTGTTATGAAACCGGCAAGGCCGCGCAAACCGAGTATGAAGTGCTTGAGTACGCGCCGGATAATACCGCGCGCGTCCTGCTTAAGCCGATTACCGGACGTTCACACCAGCTGCGCGTGCATATGCTGGCGCTGGGTCATCCGATTCTGGGCGACCGCTTTTACGCGCCGCCTGAAGCGCTGGCCTTAGCGCCACGTCTGCAGCTGCACGCGCAGACGCTTACCATCACCCATCCGGCCTTCGGTAACGCGATGACGTTTAAAGCCCCGGTCGATTTTTAAATTCCTGATGTGAATATTTACTGTTAGCTCACTGTCGACGGTAAATATTCACACAGCATATATATCTCCCCTACTCATCTGAAAACCCGCCCAAGTTCATTCACGATAATTATCTCTTCCTTAAATAACACTCAGTATTTTTAGAAAGACTAAGGTTTGGATTAAAAAATATTAAATTGAACACGATGCAATTTATTACTGATAATCCAGCTCATTTTAAGGAAATACTAACTCTACCCTATCCAAACGGAGTTATTTTTCTACTCAACAGCCACACTTAGTTTACTCATTGATTCACAAGGAAGTGTATGAACCGTTCGTATAACATCGTCTGGAATTGCGCCAGAAATATGTACATCGTTGCCTCGGAGTTTTCAAAAGGGGACAGCAAAGTCAAATCCTGCGTACGCGCCGGAAGCGCGATCGCAACGTTTATCTTGTCAGGTGTTGTGAGTACCGCACACGCCAGTGACACGACGTTTGTTGCAGTCCCGGGTAATAATACCATCAGTGGTGAATATTCAACGACGAGCCCTAATACCTCGGCGGTATCTGCCTCTGGCTCTGATGTCATCGTCACCGATAACGGCGCCTTAACGATATCCACAACCGGGGATGCAGGCATGGGGCTATCCGTGTCGAATGGAGCGAAAATCACGCTCGATGATTCGGGATCCACAATCCGCACTTCCGGGGAAGGCAGTCATGCGATAACCATTGTCGGTGATAACTCAGAAGCCATGTTGAACAACCTTACCGTTTCGACGGAAGGCGAGATCGCCTCTGCCGTGATTGTTTAGCTCTAATGCAAAAGGCAGCATTGACCGGGGGGAGTTATACGGCGACGGGAGAGGGTTCTTATGGTGTTGAGATATTGAATGGCGCAGACCTGACGATCAAAAAACGCGACCATTACGACTTCCGGGTATGGCATGGCTCGGGCTATTGTTAACCGATATGCCACCCTTTCATTAGACAATGTGAATATAAACACCACGGGAGATTTTGGTAATGCAGGTATATATAACGACGGTGAATTGACCGGCTCAAACGTCACGATTACCACTACCGGAAGCCAGAGCTTTGGTATTCAAAACTATACCAACACATTTAATTTAGCGGCATCCCACGTTGAAACTTACGGTGAGCAGTCAGTTGGCATAATGAATACCGGACGCGCAGAACTCACTGACACTCATATCGTCACTCACGGGAAAAATGCTGACGCAATATCCTCTGACGGGGCAAAGAGCACATTCGTACTGAATAACGGTTCAACGATCGCGTCCGGAGAAAATTCGCGGGCAGTGGCGATGACTCACGGTGGAGCCCTTGAGGCGAACAGCACAGATATCACCAGCGAACAATCTGCTGCCATTGCCTTAGAAAGCGCCAGCAGCGCGACCGTCACCCAGAGCAACGTTTCCGGTAGCAATGTCGCCTTCTCGTTCAGCGGTGGAAAAAATGTCGCTACGATTGACGGAGGGAGCATTACGGCAACCGCGTCAGGAGGAAGTGCTTTTGCGGTGGATTCCGGATCTGCCGATATTAACGTGAAGAATGTGCAAACAATGAACGCAGACAATCTGCTCACCGTGGCCAATACCACTGATGCAGTCACCCTTCGCGCTGAAAACAGCAAGCTGTCCGGCGCCGTTAAGGCCAGCGGTGATAACGTCAGCATGACGCTGGATGCGAACAGCCAATGGCTGCTGACGGCCGATTCCAGCGTCGGTAATCTTACCAGCAGCGGACGCATCACACTCGGCGATGAAAACGGCAGTACTGGTACACTCAATGTCGGTAATTTCACCCTTCTGGCTAACAGCCAAACTGATGTCTATCTTGACGCAAACGCGACCAGTGCGCCTATTGTCGCTCAGAATGCGACGCTTGATGGCACACTAAATATTACAGGTTACGGTAGTGCCAGCACGCTTTCCGCGGATAGCGCCTTCACGGTGATTGACGCTGAAAATGCAATCAATGGCAATTTTACCAACCTCACCGTCGCGGGCATGGCATCTGGCTCCGTTGACTTCATCACCTTTAGCGGCACCATGGATCCCGCCGACGTGACCAATTACGTCCTGACACCGTCATTAACCTGGTATGCCAGCCAGAACCCAGCGGCAACAGCGGCTCACGGCACATTCACTCTGAACAATCCTGACGGCAGCTTTACGCTGAGCACGGCGCTTGTCGATCAAAACGCCGAAGCCACGACCGGATGGGACGGAAAATCGCTGACCAAAGAGGGGCAAGGTACGCTGATCCTTAATGCCGCAAACAGTTACAGCGGCACAACGGATGTGAACCAGGGCACGCTCTGGCTGGACGAGGCTGGCGTTATCGGCGTACAAAACAGCGAGCAGGCCGTGAATGTCGCGGCAGGCGCCATGTTTGGCGGTTCCAACGGTGTGGTGAACGGCAATGTTAATAGCAAGGGTACCGTTCAGTTCAACGACACGCTAACGATCAATGGTGATCTGAGCAACGCAGGCAGCATTGTCAGCGGCAATATTGAGGGAACCAATGGTGCGACGACCGGCAACACGCTGATCGTAAACGGCGATTACACCAGCAACCAGGGTTCTGTGACGCTAAATACGCAGTTAGGCGACGACACGTCTCCAACCGATATGCTTAACATTACGGGGAATACGTCCGGGAACACCACCCTGTACATTAACAACGTTGGCGGTCAGGGCGCACTGACCCAAAACGGTATTGAAGTGATTCAGGTCGGCGGTGCATCAAACGGCACCTTTGTTCAGGGTAATCAGGTCCAGATTAACGCCTACGAATACCGCCTGTATCAGGACTCAGGGGACTGGTATCTTCGTTCCCAGGCCACGAGTGATAATGGCGACGTAACGCCTCAGTATCGTGCCGATATCGGTTCATACCTCAGCAACCAGTGGCTGGCTCGCGATCTGCAAATGCAGACCCTGTCAGACCGAGAAGGCAGTCAGTTCAAATCGGAAAACGGCACGACATGGGCGCGTTTCAAAGCAGGTAAGAACCAGTCTACTGCAGCAGAGAGCAATATTGATATCGACAGCAACTACTCCCAGTTCCAGATTGGGGGCGATGTTGCCGCCTGGAACAACGGCGAACAAAGCCTGGTGGTCGGGGTTATGGGTAGCTATATCAACGCCAGCAGCGACAGCACTGGCAATAAAGGTGCTGACGGCAGCCGCTTTAGCGCTGACGGCAAAGTCGATGGCTATAACCTCGGAGTCTATGCAACGTGGTTTGCCGATGCCCGACAGCATCAGGGTTTTTATGTCGACAGTTGGTATCAGTATGGGATGTACCACAACAGCGTAGATAACGGTGACGTTGGCTCAACGGATTACGATTCAAACGCCAACGCCGTTTCGCTGGAAACAGGCTACCGCTACGATATCGCACTCGGCGACAACACGCTGAGCCTCACGCCGCAGGCACAGGTCGTCTGGCAGGATTACAGTGCGGATGACATCAAAGACAGCAGCGGCACGACGATTGATGGGCAAAACGGCGAAAGCTGGACCACCCGTTTAGGCCTGCGCATTGACAGCAAGATGAATAAGTCGAACGACGCGGTTATCCAGCCGTTTGCGGAGGCCAACTGGCTGCATACCTCTGAAGACACGGCAGTCAACTTTGGTGACACACAGATCAAACAGGACCTTCCTGCCGATCGTGCGGAGCTGAAAGCGGGTATTCAGGCAAATGTGAGCAAGCAATGGAGCGTTATTGCCCAGGTCTCCGGACAGAAAGGTGATAATGATTACAGCGATGTAAACGGTAGCCTGAACGTGCGCTACAGCTGGTAACGCTGTATAAAGGGCCTGGCAGCTCATGCTGTCAGGCCCTTCATCATTCTAAAAAGGGGCTTATTTGAAGCCTTTCTTCTCTTTAATCAGCTCGTACGCTTTCTGAATTTCCTGCGCTTTTTGCTTCGCCATCTCCATCATTTCAGGCGGTAAGCCTTTTGCAACCAGCTTGTCTGGATGGTGCTCGCTCATGAGCTTACGATAGGCACGTTTGATGGTGGTCTGATCGTCAGAGGGTTTTTACGCCAAGCACGTTGCAGGCATCTTCCAGCGTCGGACCACGCTGCGCCTGCTGCCAGGCACCGCCAGAAGACTGTGGTGATACCCGCCGCCAAACTGCGCGCCACCCTGCATCATGCGCAGGAACTGATCGAACTGCATACGGGAGATACCCAGCTCTTCCGCAATCACGTATAAAACATCGCGTTCGTTAGGGTGAAGCGAGCCGTCGGCGAAGGCCGCCTGAATCTGAATTTCCAGAAACATCCGAATTAAATCAAAACGGCCGAAGCAGATGCTGCGGAACTGGCGCATTTTTTCGCGAAGCGGGTAGTTATCGGATTTCCCGATGCGAAACGCATTTTGCGCCTCCAGGCGGGAGTCACCGTGCAGATTCATGCGATCCATAAAGACGCTGGCAATCTGAATATCGGCTTCCGTGACGCGCCCTTTGGATTTGGTTAAATGCCCCATCACCTCAAAAGTGGTGGAGAAAAAGAGTGACTGGCGCTCGCGCTGGTTGGCAAACCAGGCCATTTTACGGCTGCGCGCCTTATCAAACATATGGCCAATAATAAGCCCCAGCACTATTCCCCAGAACCCGGCACCCATGATGATGGCGAACGCAACGCCGATTATTTTACCCCAATACTGCATATACTCCCCGGATAGTCATATTCCTGGCCGACGCAACGTCATCATCACTGTGTTCAAGTCACGGTCAATTGAAGGACATCGCCTATAATTTGCTTTATCATACTCGTCATTCGATAGCGAGCCTAACACTCTGGCACGCAAACGGGCAGGATTAACGCTGGTACTGCGCAGATGAGTAAGATAGTCTCTGAGCGTTTGTAAGCCGTAGCCACTGATGACGGAACAATAAAATACAACGTATGAAAAAACGTATCCCCACCCTCCTGGCCACAATGATTGGCACCGCCCTGTACAGTCAACAGGGGCTGGCGGCCGATCTCGCCTCGCAGTGTATGCTTGGCGTCCCAAGTTATAATCGCCCACTGGTGAGTGGCGATACCAATAGCTTGCCGGTAACCATTACTGCCGACAGTTCAAAAGGGACTTACCCTGACAATGCCACCTTTACAGGCAATGTCGATATTAACCAGGGCAATAGCCGCCTGCAGGCAGATGAAGTGCAGTTGCACCAGAAGCAGCCGGAAGGTGCGGCCGAGCCGGTACGAACGGTGGATGCGCTGGGTAATGTGCACTATGACGACAATCAGGTCATCCTGAAAGGTCCGAAAGCCTGGTCAAACCTGAATACCAAAGACACTAACGTCTGGAAAGGTGATTACCAGATGGTGGGTCGCCAGGGGCGCGGTGACGCGGACCTGATGAAACAGCGCGGTGAAAAACCGCTATACGATCCTGGAAAAATGGCACGTTCACGTCGTGTCTGCCGGGTTCAAATACCTGGAGCGTGGTCGGGAGCGAAGTTATCCATGACCGCGAAGAGCAGGTCGCTGAGATCTGGAACGCCCGCTTCAAGGTGGGTCCGGTCCCCATATTCTACAGCCCTTATCTGCAGCTTCCGGTGGGTGACAAACGTCGCTCCGGTTTCCTGATCCCGAATGCCAAATACAGCACCACGAACTACTTTGAGTTCTACCTGCCATATTACTGGAACATCGCGCCTAACATGGATGCGACGATCACGCCGCACTATATCCACAAGCGCGGTAACGTCATGTGGGAGAACGAGTTCCGCTATCTGACTCAGGCAGGTGCGGGTCTGATGGAGCTGGATTATCTGCCGTCGGATAACGTTTACAAGGACGATGCCAGAAACGTTTCTGGTGATAACCGTCACCGCTGGCTGTACTACTGGCAGCATTCCGGGGTGATGGATCAGGTGTGGCGCTTTAATGTTGATTACACCAAAGTCAGCGATTCGTCATATTTTAATGACTTCTCCTCCAAATACGGCTCGAGTACTGATGGCTATGCCACGCAGAAATTCAGCGTAGGCTATGCGGTGCAGAATTTTGATGCAACCGTCTCGACCAAGAAATTCCAGGTGTTTTCTGACCAGTCCACGCCTACCTATGGCGCTGAGCCACAGCTGGACGTCAACTGGTACCAGAATGACGTAGGTCCATTCGACGCCCGGATTTACGCTCAGGCAGTGCATTTCGTTAACACGAATTCGGACATGCCTGAAGCCACGCGTGTTCACCTTGAGCCGACGATCAATCTGCCGTGGTCTAACGACTGGGCAAGCCTGAATACCGAAGCCAAGCTGATGGCGACTCACTATCAGCAAAAAATTCTTGATAATTACAACTCAACTAACAGTGCGCATCTGGAAGAGTCAGTCAACCGAACGCTCCCTCAGTTTAAAATGGACGGCAAGCTGATTTTCGAGCGTGATATGGCCCTGCTGGCGGATGGTTATACCCAGACGCTTGAACCGCGGATGCAGTATTTGTACGTGCCATACCGCGACCAGAGCAACATTCAGAACTACGACTCCTCTTTACTGCAGTCTGACTATAGTGGTCTGTTCCGTGACCGTACTTACGGTGGTCTGGACCGTATCGCCTCAGCGAACCAGTTAACGACCGGCGTCACAACACGTGTTTATGATGATGCAGCCGTTGAACGTTTTAACGTTTCTGTGGGTCAAATCTACTACTTCACAGAGTCTCGCACGGGCGATGACAATATTCAGTGGGAGAAAGACAACAAAACGGGATCGATAGTTTGGGCGGGAGATACCTACTGGCGTATGACTGACCGTTGGGGCCTGCGTGGCGGTGTGCAATATGACACGCGTCTCGACAACGTTGCTAACAGTAGTGCCGCCATAGAGTATCGTCGTGATGAAGATCGCATGATTCAGGTAAGCTATCGCTACGCTAGCCCGGAATACATTCAGGCAACGCTACCGAAAAGCAATGACCAGAACAGCATCAACTACTGGAAATCACCGCAATATTCGGATGGTATTTCTCAGGTCGGTGCGGCAGCGAGTTGGCCTATCGCCGACCGTTGGTCAATCGTAGGCGCTTACTACTTTGACACTAACACCAATAAAGCTGCTGACCAGATGTTGGGGCTGCAATATAACTCCTGCTGCTACGCGCTGCGTGTCGGTTACGAACGTAAGCTTAACGGCTGGGAAAACAATCAGAGCAAATACGATAACGTGATTGGCTTTAACTTCGAGTTACGCGGCCTGAGTTCCAACTACGGTCTGGGTACGCAGAAAATGCTGCGCTCGAACATTCTGCCTTACAGCAGTTCCTTGTAATGTGCTTGATTTGCAACGTAATCCGCTTTGCGGTTAATTGAAATGGAAAAAGTATGAAGAACTGGAAAACGCTGCTGCTCGGTGTCGCTATGGTTGCGAATACCAGCTTCGCGGCCCCCCAGGTTGTTGATAAAGTCGCTGCTGTGGTTAACAACGGCGTCGTGCTTGAAAGTGACGTTGACGGTCTGATGAAATCGGTGAAGCTCAATTCGGGCGAAGCGGGTCAGCAGCTTCCGGATGACGCCACGCTGCGCCACCAGATCCTGGAACGCCTGATCATGGATCAGATCGTTCTTCAGATGGGGCAGAAAATGGGTGTGAAGGTCACTGACGAGCAGCTCGATCAGGCGATCGCTAACATCGCAAAGCAGAACAATATGTCTTTAGACCAGATGCGCAGCCGTCTGGCCTATGACGGCATCAGCTACGCTACCTACCGTAACCAGATCCGTAAAGAGATGCTGATTTCGGAAGTGCGTAACAACGAAGTGCGTCGCCGCGTCACTATCCTGCCTCAGGAAGTGGACGCGCTGGCAAAACAGGTGGGTAACCAGAACGATGCAAGCACAGAGCTGAACCTGAGCCACATTCTGATCCCACTGCCAGAGAACCCTACGTCCGATCAGGCTGCGGAAGCAGAAAGCCAGGCGCGTTCAATTGTCGAACAGGCGCGTAACGGCGGTGACTTTGGCAAGCTGGCCATTACCTACTCCGCAGACCAACAGGCGCTGAAAGGCGGCCAGATGGGCTGGGGACGTATTCAGGAACTGCCATCCCTCTTTGCTCAGGCACTGAGCACGGCTAAGAAAGGCGATATCGTCGGTCCAATCCGTTCAGGCGTGGGCTTCCACATTCTGAAAGTGAACGATCTGCGCGGCCAGAGCCAAAATATCTCCGTTACCGAAGTTCACGCTCGCCACATTCTGCTGAAGCCGTCACCAATCATGACTGACGATCAGGCGCGTGCGAAGCTGGAACAGATTGCGGCAGATATTAAGAGCGGTAAAACCCTCGTTTGCGAAGGCAGCAAAAGAGTTCTCTCAGGATCCTGGCTCTGCTAACCAGGGTGGCGATCTGGGCTGGGCAGCGGCGGATATTTACGATCCTGCCTTCCGTGACGCGTTGATGAAGCTGAACAAAGGCCAGATCAGCGCGCCGGTCCACTCTTCGTTTGGCTGGCATCTGATCGAGCTGATGGACACTCGTAACGTTGATAAAACGGATGCAGCACAGAAAGACAGAGCCTACCGCATGCTGTTTAACCGTAAGTTCTCTGAAGAAGCAGCCACCTGGATGCAGGAACAACGCGCCAGTGCTTACGTGAAAGTGCTGAGCAACTAATGAAACAGCATCGTGTTGTTATCACGCCCGGCGAACCCGCCGGGATTGGACCTGACCTCGTTGTCCAGCTTGCCCAGCGCAGCTGGCCAGTAGAACTGGTTGTCTGCGCCGATGCAACACTGTTACAAGACCGGGCAGCGATGCTCGGTCTGCCTTTAACGCTCATCCCTTACGTTGAAGGTCAACAGCCTGCACCGCAGCAAGCCGGTACCCTCACCCTTCTTTCTGTTCCCCTTCGTACGCCGGTCATTCCCGGCCAGCTCAGCACGGAAAACGGCCATTATGTCGTTGAAACCCTTGCGCGCGCCTGCGACGGTTGCCTGAAGGGCGAATTTGCCGCCCTGATTACCGGCCCCGTCCACAAAGGCGTCATCAACGAAGCGGGCATACCGTTTACCGGGCATACGGAGTTCTTTGAAGAGCGCTCGCACAGTCCGAAAGTGGTGATGATGCTGGCGACGGAAGAAATGCGCGTTGCGCTGGTGACCACCCATCTGCCGATCAAAGCGATTCCGGATGCGATCACGCCTGAACTCCTGCGCGAGATCATCGGGATTTTGCATCACGATCTGCAGACAAAATTTGGGATCCCGCAGCCGCATGTGCTGGTCTGTGGCCTGAATCCGCACGCCGGCGAAGGCGGGCACATGGGTACCGAAGAGATCGACACCATCATTCCGGTACTCAACGAAATGCGGGCGAAGGGGATGAATCTCAGCGGTCCGCTGCCTGCTGATACCCTTTTCCAGCCGAAATACCTGGATAATGCCGACGCCGTGCTCGCGATGTACCACGATCAGGGCCTGCCCGTGCTAAAATACCAGGGCTTTGGCCGCGGCGTGAATATCACCCTCGGTTTACCCTTTATTCGAACGTCCGTTGACCACGGTACTGCGCTGGATCTGGCAGGCCAGGGGAAGGCGGATGTCGGCAGTTTTATTACGGCGCTTAATCTCGCCATCAAAATGATTGTTAATACTCAATGACTAATCGAGTCCATCAGGGCCACTTAGCCCGTAAAACGTTTCGGGGCAAAAACTTCCTAAACGATCAGTTCGTGATCGAAAGCATTGTCTCGGCTATTAATCCGCAAAAAGGCCAGGCGATGGTCGAAATCGGCCCGGGTCTTGCCGCGCTGACCGAGCCGGTAGGCGAACGCCTCGACGAACTGACCGTCATCGAACTGGACCGCGATCTGGCCGCACGCCTGCAAACGCACCCGTTCCTCGGGCCGAAGCTGACCATCTATCAGCAGGACGCCATGACCATGAACTTCGGCGAACTGTCAGAAAAAATGGGTCAGCCGCTGCGCGTATTCGGCAACCTGCCGTATAACATCTCCACGCCGCTCATGTTCCACCTCTTTAGCTATACTGATGCCATTGCCGACATGCACTTCATGTTGCAAAAAGAGGTGGTTAACCGCCTGGTTGCAGGCCCGAACAGTAAAGCGTATGGTCGTTTAAGCGTGATGGCGCAATATTACTGCAACGTGATCCCGGTACTCGAAGTACCGCCGTCAGCGTTCACACCACCACCGAAAGTGGATTCAGCGGTTGTGCGCCTTGTGCCGCACAAAACGAAACCGTACCCGGTAAAAGATCTGCGTGTACTGAGCCGCATCACCACTGAAGCCTTTAACCAGCGTCGTAAAACGATCCGTAACAGCCTCAGCAATTCCTTCACCGTTGAGGTGTTAGCTGAGCTTGGGATCGACCCGGCAATGCGTGCGGAGAACATCTCCGTAGAGCAGTACTGCAAGCTGGCTAATTACATCAGCGAAAATGCGCCGCCGAAGGAGAGTTAAGCCATGATTGATTCGCCCCGCGTATGTGTCCATGTACAAAGCGTTTATGTTGAATCACAGTCCTCACCGGATGAAGAACGTTTTGTCTTTGCTTACACCGTGACCATTCGCAATCTGGGCGGACGCCCGTGCAACTGCGCGGGCGCTACTTGGCTTATCACCAACGGCAATGGCCGCGAAATCGAAGTCCAGGGGGAAGGTGTGGTCGGTGAACAGCCTCATATCGCCCCTGGCGAAGAGTACCAGTACACCAGCGGCGCGGTGATTGAAACGCCGAATGGGTACCATGCAGGGCCATTATGAAAATGGTCACGTCGATGGCAATGATTTCCGCGTTGCCATTCCTGTGTTCCGTCTCGCCGTAACCACACTCATTCATTAATCTAATGTCTACATATCTGATTGGCGACGTTCACGGTTGCTACGATGAACTGATCGCATTATTAAAACAGGTCGACTTTACGCCAGGACAGGACACACTCTGGCTGACGGGCGATTTAGTCGCGCGTGGCCCCGGCTCCCTTGAAGTATTACGTTTCGTCAAATCGCTAGGCGACAGCGTGCGCATGGTGCTGGGCAATCACGATCTGCATCTGCTGGCGGTGTTCGCCGGGATCAGCCGCAACAAACCTAAAGATCGCCTCACCCCGCTGCTGGATGCGCCAGATGCCGACGATCTGATTAACTGGCTGCGCCGTCAGCCGCTGCTGCAGGTCGACGAAGAGAAAAAGCTGATCATGGCGCATGCCGGGATCACGCCACAATGGGATCTTGAGACGGCGAAAACCTGTGCGCGCGACGTTGAGGCGGTGCTGGCGAGCGACTCCTATCCTTTCTTCCTCGATGCCATGTACGGCGATATGCCGAACCACTGGAGCGAGGATCTCAGCGGTCTGGCGCGTCTGCGCTTTATTACCAACGCTTTCACCCGCATGCGTTTCTGCTTCCCGAACGGACAGCTGGACATGTATTCCAAAGAGACGCCGGAGAGCGCGCCCGCTCCGCTCAAACCGTGGTTTGCCATTCCGGGGCCGGTGACCAGCGAGTACAACGTGGTATTTGGTCACTGGGCTGCACTGGAAGGAAAAGGAACGCCAGAAGGGATCTACGGCCTGGATACCGGATGCTGCTGGGGCGGAGAGTTAACCTGCTTACGCTGGGAAGATAAAACTTACTTTGTTCAGCCGTCCAACCGACAGCTGGATTTAGGGGGAGACGAGGCGGTTGCCTCCTGATATGCACTTCCCTCTCCCGGCCGGGAGAGGGAAAAAATCACTTAACGACGTTCCAGAATCTCGAAGCAGTAGCTGTGGGAGTTCTGTGCATCCGCGTCGTGGAATTCACTGAACACCGATTCCCACTCGTCCGGATCGTAGTCAGGGAAATGGGTATCCCCTTCCACTTCCGCATCAATGTGGGTCAGATACAGCTTCTGCGCTTTTGGCAGGAACTGCTCGTACACGCGCCCGCCGCCAATCACCATGATCTCTTCGGCATTGCCGCATGCAGCAATCGCCTCGTCGACTGATTTTACCCATTCGACGCGATCGTCAGTGCCCGGCTGGCTGCTGATAACGATATTTTTACGACCCGGCAATGGACGACCAATCGACTCCCAGGTCAGGCGGCCCATCACTACCGGCTTGTTTAACGTAGTACGTTTAAACCATGCGAGATCGGCAGGCAGGTTCCACGGCATGGCATTTTCCATACCGATAACGCGGTCCACCGCCAGCGCTGCAATCAGACTGATCATTGAAAATTTCCCGAATGCAAAAAAATTGCCGCCACTATACGGAAAGCTTAATCTTTCGTCGACTGGCGGCAGGGTAAAGATAAAGAAACTTTTTTATTATTGCTGGCAACTCCACTTCACGCGGAAGGTTTACTCTCCGGTTCGTCAGCCGGATCCCCGGTATGCTTGCCCTCTTCCGTTCCCTGCCAGCCGTGACGCTGGATCAGCGACAGGTGATTACGGTCCTCGTTAATGATTTCCGTCAGCATCGCGCTGGTGCGTTTAAACACCGCCGCACGCTCGGTGGCCGTACTCCCGGCCATCGCCGCCATCTCTTCCACCATCTCAGTATTAAAGCGACGGAACAGGTCCGCACGCTCGCGCGCTTCGTACGCGCCGAGCCCCAGATTTTCCAGCGCCATGCGGCCAGATTTCAGCGCACCTTCAAAGGTTTCACGCTCCGGTGCTTCTACCCCCGCCTGCCGCAGCCGGATATAGTGATCCACATCGCGGGCGCGGGAAATGATGGTCAGATTCG
>OIEO01000116.1_pt1 | contig 14689 bp, 19 predicted proteins | sample 1581851 | NCBI WGS metagenome assembly OIEO01 (sample SAMN03281010, study PRJEB24777) | human gut metagenome | isolation source: fecal sample PR157 from 1 month old male Malay infant, caesarean delivered... | reverse complement strand
CGACCACAAATTGCCAATTCGTGTCTTCAACATGAAACAAACCTGGCGCAACTGCGTCGCGTGGTCATGGGCGAAAAAGAAGGCACTTTGATCACGGAATAATTTCCGTTGACGATAAATACAGGTAAGATTCCGCTTTATTTTGTAGTGGTATCTTACCCGGGCGCGCCTTTGGCGTTGTCATGAATTAAACGCGACTATACTTAGCACACCTGTAGCGCTGTGCTGGCGGATAGTCTGCCTGAGACAAGTTTTCAAGGATTCGTAACGTGATTAGCGATATCAGAAAAGATGCTGAAGTACCGCATGGCAAAAAATGCGTAGAAGCGTTCAAAACCCAAATCAGCAAAATCCGTACTGGCCGTGCTTCCCCAAGCCTGCTGGATGGCATCATCGTAGAGTACTACGGTACGCCAACCCCTCTGCGTCAGCTGGCGAGCGTGACGGTAGAAGATACCCGTACGCTGAAAATCAACGTATTCGATCGTTCTATGGGCCCGGCGGTTGAGAAAGCGATCATGGCGTCTGACCTCGGTTTGAACCCAAGCTCTGCGGGGGCTGACATCCGCGTTCCACTGCCACCGCTGACCGAAGAGCGTCGTAAAGACCTGATCAAAGTGGTACGTGGCGAAGCTGAGCAGGGTCGTGTATCCGTGCGTAACGTCCGTCGCGACGCGAATGATAAAGTAAAAGCGCTGCTGAAAGAAAAAGAGATCAGTGAAGATGACGATCGTCGTTCTCAGGACGACATTCAGAAAATGACTGACGCTGCCATCAAGAAAATTGATGCGGCGCTGGCAGAGAAAGAAGCGGAACTGATGCAGTTCTGATTTCTGTCGTACACTGATAAACGCCGTTCAGAGGGACTTTGGGTCTTGCTGGCGGCGTTTTGCTTTTATCTGGTCTAACTTTTCGGGCATCTCATGAAGCATTTAACACTCCTTGGCTCAACCGGCTCTATCGGTTGCAGCACTCTCGACGTTGTTCGCCATAATCCTGAACTTTACACCGTGACAGCGCTGGTGGCCGGTAAGAATGTACAGCGAATGGTTGAGCAGTGCCTGGAGTTTACGCCCCGCTATGCGGTGATGGATGACGAAGAGAGCGCGCGCCTGCTGAAAGCACAGCTGCTTGAGAAGGGCAGTCGAACCGAGGTGCTGAGTGGCCAACAGGCGGCCTGCGAGATGGCGGCGCTGGATGAGGTGGATCAGGTGATGGCGGCCATTGTCGGGGCGGCAGGATTATTGCCGACGCTTGCCGCGATTGATGCCGGTAAGGACGTTCTGCTGGCCAATAAAGAGTCGCTGGTCACCTGCGGACGCCTGTTCATGGAGGCGGTGAAGCAGCGCGGCGCACGTCTTTTGCCCGTCGACAGCGAGCACAACGCGATTTTTCAGAGTTTACCGCAACCTTTTCAACAGAACCTGGGGTACGCTGACCTGGAGCAGAATGGCGTCGTGTCGATTCTGCTTACCGGGTCAGGTGGCCCGTTCCGTGAAACGCCACTGTCTGAACTGCGTGCGATGACGCCGGATCAGGCGTGCCGTCATCCGAACTGGTCGATGGGGCGTAAAATCTCCGTTGACTCTGCCACCATGATGAATAAAGGTCTGGAATACATTGAAGCGCGCTGGCTGTTTAATGCGTCAGCGAAACAGATGGAAGTACTGATTCACCCGCAATCGGTGATTCATTCGATGGTGCGTTATCAGGATGGCAGCGTGCTGGCGCAGCTGGGCGAACCGGATATGCGTACGCCGATTGCCCATTCCATGGCGTGGCCGAATCGAGTGAAGTCCGGCGTGAAGCCGCTTGATTTCTGCAAGCTAAGTTCCCTGACGTTCAGTGAGCCAGACTACGACCGCTACCCTTGTCTGAAGCTTGCGATGACGGCCTTTGACCAGGGGCAGGCGGCGACAACGGCACTGAATGCAGCCAATGAAATTACCGTTGAAGCATTTCTGAATCAGCAAATTCGTTTTACCGATATTGCGGCGTTAAATTTATCGGTACTGGAGATAATGGATTTGCGCGAACCACAGAGCGTGGAAGAGGTGCTGACGGTGGATGCAGCTGCGCGTAATATTGCGCGCCAACAGGTGACACGTCTCGCAAGCTGGTGATAAAGCAACCACTAATCGTCGTGCTATTTGTTAGCGTTGGGCTTCAGTGATATAGTCTGCGCCACCTGATCGCAGGTATTGACTTTTACGTGGTCAGGTGAGCCGTGGTTTGACACGGCTTTTTTATGTATACGGCTTCAGTATTCCCTGAGTACCGTTAAATCCTTTTCAGGGACAAAAAACGCGTTATGTTGTCTGCGAATCAACCAATAAGCGAAAAACTTGCCAGCTCATGGCTGCCGTCATGTAGCAATCATTATGGATGGCAATGGCCGCTGGGCGAAAAGACAAGGGAAGATACGAGCCTTTGGGCATAAAGCTGGGGCGAAATCCGTTCGCCGCGCCGTTTCTTTTGCCGCCAATAACGGCATTGATGCGTTAACGCTCTATGCTTTTAGCAGTGAAAACTGGAATCGACCGCTGCAGGAAGTGACTGCGTTGATGGAATTGTTTGTGTGGGCGCTAGACAGCGAAGTAAAAAGCCTGCACCGCCACAACGTCCGCCTGCGTATCATTGGCGATACCAGTCGTTTTAACTCACGTTTGCAGGAACGGATTCGTAAAGCAGAGGCGCTGACTGAAAATAATACCGGTCTGACGCTGAATATTGCGGCGAATTACGGCGGACGCTGGGATATTATCCAGGGCGTTCGGCATCTCGCCGAACAGGTTCAGGAAGGGCTGTTGAGACCCGACCAAATTGATGAAGAAGCGCTGAGCAAGCAAATCTGCATGAATGAACTGGCACCTGTGGATTTAGTAATTAGGACAGGGGGAGAACATCGCATAAGTAACTTTTGGATATGGCAAATTGCCTATGCCGAATCTTTACTTTGACAGATGTTCTTTGGCCCGATTTTGATGAACAAGACTTTGAAGGTGCGCTGCATGCCTTTGCCAATCGAGAGCGTCGTTTCGGCGGCACCGAGCCTGGTGGCGACAACGCCTGATGGGGGTAGCTTTTGCTGAAGTATCGCCTGATTTCCGCTTTTGTATTAATACCCATTGTCATTGCGGCGCGTTTTTACTGCCCCCGGTGGGATTCGCTATTGTTACGCTGGTGGTGTGCATGCTCGCCGCGTGGGAATGGGGACAGTTTAGCGGCTTTACCTCGCGTACGCAGCGAGTATGGCTTGCGGTACTTTGTGGCTTTATTCTGGCCGTAATGCTGTTCACGTTGCCTGAATATCATCATGATATTCATCAGCCTCTGGTGGCTGGTTCCTTGTGGATATCGTTGGCCTGGTGGGTTGCCGCGCTGTTGCTGGTGCTGTTTTATCCCGGCTCCGCGGCGTTGTGGCGTCATTCAAAAGTGCTGCGACTGATTTTTGGTTTGCTCACTATTATTCCTTTTTTCTGGGGTATGGTTGCGCTGCGCGCCTGGCACTACGACGAAAACCACTACAGCGGTGCGATCTGGCTGCTTTATGTGATGATTCTCGTCTGGGGGGCTGACTCCGGGGCCTATATGTTTGGTAAACTGTTTGGCAAACATAAGCTGGCACCGAAGGTTTCTCCGGGCAAAACCTGGCAAGGATTTATCGGCGGTTTGTTTACGGCCGCGATCATCTCCTGGGGCTACGGCGTCTGGGCGAATCTTGAAGTGGCACCATCAATACTGCTGGTGTGCTCGATTTTTGCTGCGCTTGCCTCCGTGCTCGGTGATTTAACCGAAAGTATGTTCAAGCGTGAAGCAGGGATTAAGGACAGTGGACACCTGATTCCAGGGCATGGCGGTATACTGGATCGCATTGATAGCCTGACAGCGGCTGTTCCAGTGTTTGCGTGTTTGCTTTTACTGGTATTCGGGACGATTTAACGGAAGGTTTTATGCTGAGCATTCTCTGGAATCTGGCGGCGTTCATAGTTGCACTGGGTGTACTGATTACCGTGCATGAATTTGGCCATTTCTGGGTTGCTCGCCGCTGTGGCGTGCGCGTAGAGCGGTTTTCCATCGGTTTTGGTAAATCACTCTGGACGCGCACCGACCGCCACGGTACGCAATTTGTCATCGCCCTTATCCCGCTGGGCGGCTACGTCAAAATGCTCGACGAACGCGTCGAGCCTGTCGCGCCTGAACTGCGACACAGCGCATTCAACAATAAAACCGTTGGACAACGCGCCGCCATCATCGCTGCCGGACCGGTAGCCAACTTCATCTTTGCGATTTTCGCTTACTGGCTGGTGTTTATCATCGGCGTCCCTGGCGTGCGTCCGGTAGTAGGTGACATTGCCCCCAACTCCATCGCGGCGAGTGCGCAAATTACATCCGGGATGGAACTTAAAGCGATTGATGGCATCGAAACCCCTGATTGGGATGCCGTGCGACTGCAGCTGGTTGCTAAAATTGGCGATCCGCAGACCACCATCAGCGTATCGCCATTTGGGTCAGACGCCCGTCAGGACAAAGTGCTCGATTTACGTCAATGGCGTTTCGAGCCAGACAAAGAGGATCCCGTCGCTGCGCTGGGCATTCGTTCGCGCGGCGCGCAGATCGAGCCGGTATTAGCCGAAGTACAGGCAAACTCGGCGGCGAGCAAAGCGGGTTTGCAAGCAGGCGACAGGATCGTTAAAGTCGATGGTCAACCATTAACAGAGTGGATGACCTTTGTTACTCTGGTGCGCGATAATCCGGGTACGTCTCTCGCGCTGGAAGTTGAAAGGCAGGGCAGTCCGCTTTCGCTGACGCTGATCCCGGATACGAAGTCGGTCGGCAAGAAGGCAGAAGGGTTTGCAGGCGTTGTGCCAAAAGTGATCCCGCTGCCAGATGAGTACAAGACAATACGCCAGTATGGGCCGTTCAGCGCCATCCTTGAAGCCACGGATAAAACATGGCAACTGATGAAGCTGACGGTCAACATGTTGGGGAAATTGATAACCGGTGATGTGAAACTGAACAACCTCAGTGGGCCAATTTCGATTGCCCAGGGGGCTGGGATGTCAGCGGAATTCGGGGTGATTTACTATCTCATGTTCCTCGCGCTCATTAGCGTGAACCTTGGGATAATCAACCTGTTCCCGCTTCCCGTTTTAGACGGGGGTCATCTGCTGTTTTTGGCGATTGAAAAGCTGAAGGGCGGACCGGTATCCGAGCGAGTTCAAGACTTTAGTTATCGCATTGGCTCGATTCTGCTGGTGCTGTTAATGGGGCTTGCACTTTTCAATGATTTCTCTCGGTTGTAAGAGAGTTAGTTAGGAAGAACGCATAATAACGATGGCGATGAAAAAGTTGCTCATAGCGTCGCTGCTGTTTAGCAGCGCCACCGTATACGGTGCTGAAGGGTTCGTAGTGAAAGATATTCATTTCGAAGGCCTTCAGCGTGTCGCCGTTGGTGCGGCCCTCCTCAGTATGCCTGTGCGCCCCGGCGATACGGTTAATGATGATGATATCAGTAATACCATCCGTGCTCTGTTTGCCACCGGCAACTTCGAGGATGTCCGCGTCCTGCGTGATGGTGATACCCTGCTGGTACAGGTAAAAGAACGTCCAACGATCGCCAGTATCACTTTCTCCGGTAACAAATCGGTGAAAGATGACATGCTCAAGCAAAAACCTTGAAGCATCCGGTGTTCGTGTGGGTGAGTCTCTGGACCGCACAACCCTTTCAGACATTGAAAAAGGTCTGGAAGACTTCTACTACAGCGTCGGTAAATACAGCGCCAGCGTGAAAGCGGTTGTGACTCCGCTGCCGCGTAACCGTGTTGACCTGAAGCTGGTCTTCCAGGAAGGTGTCTCTGCGAAGATCCAGCAGATCAACATTGTGGGTAACCACGCGTTCAGCACCGACGAACTGATCTCCACCTTCCAGCTGCGCGATGAAGTGCCGTGGTGGAACGTGGTAGGCGATCGTAAATACCAGAAACAGAAACTGGCGGGCGACCTTGAAACCCTGCGCAGTTACTATCTGGATCGCGGTTATGCCCGTTTCAACATCGATTCGACGCAGGTTAGCCTGACGCCGGACAAGAAAGGCATCTACATTACGATCAACATCACGGAAGGCGATCAGTACAAGCTTTCGGGTGTTGAGGTGAGTGGTAACCTGGCGGGGCATTCTGCTGAAATCGAATCGCTGACCAAAATTCAGCCAGGCGATCTCTATAGCGGATCCAAAGTCACCAAAATGGAAGACAGCATTAAGAAGCTGCTCGGCCGCTATGGTTATGCCTATCCGCGCGTACAGACTCAGCCGGAAATCAATGACGCGGATAAAACCGTTAAGCTGCACGTGAATGTTGACGCGGGTAACCGTTTCTACGTGCGTAAGATCCGCTTCGTCGGTAACGACACCTCCAAAGACTCCGTTCTGCGTCGCGAAATGCGTCAGATGGAAGGCGCATGGTTAGGTAGCGATCTCGTTGATCAGGGTAAAGAGCGTCTGAACCGTCTGGGCTATTTTGAAACGGTTGATACTGATACCCAGCGCGTACCGGGCAGCCCGGATCAGGTTGATGTCGTTTATAAAGTGAAAGAGCGTAACACCGGTAGCTTTAACTTTGGTGTGGGCTACGGTACTGAAAGCGGCGTCAGCTTCCAGGTTGGCGTGCAGCAGGATAACTGGCTGGGTACGGGTTACTCTGTCGGAATTAACGGTACCAAAAACGACTACCAGACCTACTCTGAGTTCTCTGTAACGAACCCATACTTCACCGTTGACGGTGTGAGCCTGGGCGGTCGTATCTTCTATAATGACTTTAAAGCCGACGATGCGGATCTGTCCTCCTACACCAACAAGAGTTACGGTGTGGACGGAACGCTTGGCTTCCCGATTAACGAATACAACACCCTGCGAGCGGGCTTAGGTTACGTGCATAACGACCTGTCCAATATGCAACCGCAGGTGGCCATGTGGCGTTACCTGGATTCTATTGGCCAGTCGGCGAGCACGACCAGCGATAATAACGGTTTTGCGGCGGATGACTTCAGCTTCAACTACGGCTGGACCTATAACCGTCTCGACCGTGGCTACTTCCCAACGGAAGGTTCTCGCGTCAACCTGAACGGTAAAGTCACCGTCCCGGGTTCCGATAACGAGTTCTATAAGGTGACGCTGGATACTGCGTCCTACTTCCCGATCGATGACGATCACAAGTGGGTGGTTCTGGGTCGTACCCGTTGGGGCTATGGTGATGGTTTAGGCGGCAAAGAGATGCCGTTCTATGAAAACTTCTATGCCGGTGGTTCCAGTACCGTTCGTGGCTTCCAGTCCAACAACATTGGTCCGAAAGCGGTTTACTACGGCGGGAACGACAAAGATAACTGCGATAAGTCTTCCTCATCAGAAGTCTGTAGTTCTGATGACGCAGTCGGCGGTAACGCTATGGCCGTGGCGAGCCTGGAGTTCATCACGCCAACGCCGTTTATTAGTGATAAATATGCGAACTCCGTCCGTACATCCTTCTTCTGGGATGCGGGTACGGTGTGGGATACCAACTGGGAGAACACTGCCCAGATGCGTGCAGCTGGCGTTCCTGACTACAGCGATCCGAGCAATATTCGCATGTCTGCCGGTATCGCATTACAATGGATGTCACCGCTGGGGCCGTTGGTCTTCTCTTACGCCCAGCCGTTTAAGAAATATGATGGAGACAAAGCGGAGCAATTCCAGTTTAACATTGGTAAAACCTGGTAATAATCCGCTGCAAAGGAATGCGTTGGCAGTGTAGCGCTGACAACTGGCGATCGGTAAAACGGTCGCCTTGCCACGCAAAGAACGGTACCTTCTGGTGCCAATGGGATGGTAAGGAGTTAATTGTGAAAAAGTGGTTATTAGCTGCAGGTCTCGGTTTAGCGATGGCAACTTCTGCTCAGGCAGCAGACAAAATTGCAATCGTCAACATGGGTAATTTGTTCCAGCAGGTTGCACAGAAAACAGGTGTTTCTGCGACGCTGGAAAACGAATTCAAAGGCCGTGCAAGCGAACTGCAGGGTATGGAAAACGATCTTCAGTCCAAAATGCAGCGTCTGCAGCGTGATGGTTCTACCATGAAGGCAAGCGACCGCAGCAAGCTGGAAAAAGACGTAATGGCTCAGCGCCAGGCGTTCTCCCAGAAAGCGCAGGCTTTCGAGCAGGATCGTCAGCGTCGTTCTAACGAAGAACGCGGCAAGCTGGTGACTCGCATTCAGACCGCTGTTAAAGCAGTGGCTGCCGATCAGAGCATCGATCTGGTTGTTGATGCGAACGCCGTCGCTTTCAACAGCAAAGATGTTAAAGACATCACTGCTGACGTTCTGAAACAGGTTAAATAAGTAATGCCTTCAATTCGACTGGCTGATTTAGCTCAGCAGTTGGATGCAGAATTACACGGTGATGGCGATATCGTCATCACCGCTGTTGCGTCCATGCAATCTGCTAAAGCTGGCACGATTACCTTCATGGTAAGCCCTAAGTACCGTGAGCAACTGGCTCAATGCCAGGCGTCAGCTGTTGTTCTGACGCAGGACGATCTTCCATTTGCCACTGTAAGCGCGCTGGTAGTGAAAAACCCCTACCTGACGTATGCCCGCATGGCTCAAATTCTTGATACCACGCCGCAACCGGCCCAGAACATTGCTGCCAGCGCAGCGATTGATGAGACGGCCAGGCTGGGTAACAACGTCGCCGTTGGTGCGAATGCGGTTATCGAATCTGGCGTTGTGCTGGGCGATAACGTCATCATTGGCCCGGGCTGCTTCGTTGGGAAAAATACGAAAATCGGCGCCGGGACCCGTTTATGGGCGAATGTGTCCGTATACCATGACGTTGAAATTGGCGAAAACTGCCTCGTCCAGTCCAGCACCGTGATTGGTTCTGATGGCTTTGGTTACGCTAACGATCGCGGTAACTGGGTGAAGATCCCGCAGCTTGGTCGCGTTATTATTGGCGATCGTGTGGAGATCGGCGCCTGTACCACCATTGACCGTGGCGCGCTTGACGACACGATCATTGGCAATGGTGTTATCATCGATAACCAGTGCCAGATTGCGCACAACGTGGTGATTGGCGACAATACCGCGGTTGCGGGTGGCGTCATCATGGCGGGCAGCCTGAAAATTGGCCGTTATTGCATGATTGGCGGTGCGAGCGTGATTAATGGCCATATGGAAATCTGCGACAAGGTGACCGTGACGGGAATGGGCATGGTAATGCGTCCTATCACTGAACCTGGCGTCTATTCCTCCGGCATTCCGCTCCAGCCCAACAAGGTATGGCGTAAAACAGCAGCTCTGGTGATGAACATTGATGATATGAGCAAGCGCCTCAAGTCCCTTGAGCGCAAGATCGATCAACAAGACTAAGCGTCATCCGTTTAACGCTATTTTTCCCGGCCTGTCGGCTTTCTAATAAACCGGCAGGCCGTGTTATTATTGTTATCAGTACATTTTGACAGGAAGAGTATTTTGACTACTGACACTCATACTCTGCATATTGAAGAGATTTTAGAACTTCTGCCGCACCGCTACCCGTTTCTGCTGGTAGACCGTGTGCTGGATTTTGAAGAAGGTCGTTTTCTGCGCGCAGTGAAAAATGTTTCCGTGAATGAGCCGTTCTTCCAGGGGCACTTCCCTGGTAAACCTATCTTCCCGGGTGTGTTGATTCTGGAAGCGATGGCTCAGGCTACCGGTATTCTGGCGTTTAAAAGCGTCGGTAAACTGGAACCCGGTGAGCTGTATTACTTCGCGGGTATTGACGAAGCGCGCTTCAAGCGCCCGGTCGTGCCTGGCGATCAAATGATCATGGAAGTCACTTTCGAAAAAACGCGCCGCGGCCTGACCCGTTTCAAAGGCGTTGCGCTGGTTGACGGTAAAGTGGTTTGCGAAGCGACGATGATGTGTGCTCGTAGCCGGGAGGCCTGATACGTGATTGATAAAACCGCCTTTATTCATCCTACCGCCATTGTGGAAACGGGTGCCATCGTTGGTGCTAACGCCCACATTGGCCCGTTTTGTATTGTTGGACCCCATGTCGAAATTGGTGAGGGTACCGTACTGAAATCTCACGTTGTGGTGAATGGTCACACGACCATTGGCTGCAATAACGAGATCTATCAGTTCGCCTCCATCGGCGAAGTTAACCAGGATCTGAAATATGCTGGTGAGTCGACCCGTGTGGAAATCGGCGATCGTAACCGTATTCGCGAAAGCGTCACCATTCATCGTGGAACAGTACAGGGTGGTGGGTTGACGAAGGTGGGCAGCGATAACCTGTTTATGGTGAATGCGCATATCGCGCACGACTGTACCGTGGGTGACCGCTGTATCCTTGCCAACAATGCCACGCTGGCAGGACACGTATCAGTTGATGACTTCGCAATTATTGGCGGCATGACCGCAGTCCATCAGTTCTGCATCATTGGTGCGCACGTGATGGTCGGCGGATGCTCCGGTGTGGCGCAGGACGTCCCACCGTATGTGATTGCGCAGGGCAACCATGCCACGCCGTTGGCGTGAACATCGAAGGCCTCAAGCGTCGTGGTTTTAGTCGCGAAGCGATTACTGCCATCCGCAACGCGTACAAACTGCTGTACCGTAGCGGTAAAACGCTGGAAGAGGCGAAGCCGGAAATTGCCGAACTGGCGAAAAAGCACCCGGAAGTGGACGCGTTCATGGAGTTCTTTGACCGTTCAACAAGGGGTCTGATTCGTTAATGGTCGACAGTCGTCCGCTTACGATAGCCCTGGTCGCCGGAGAAACCTCCGGCGATATTCTTGGTGCCGGTCTCATCCGTGCGCTTAAGGCACGCGTACCCAATGCTCGCTTTGTCGGTGTTGCTGGCCCGCTGATGCAGGCCGAAGGCTGTGAGGCCTGGTATGAAATGGAAGAGTTGGCCGTGATGGGGATCGTTGAGGTGCTGGGACGGTTACGCCGTTTGCTGCACATCCGTGCCGATCTCACCCGCCGCTTTACCGAACTCAAACCCGATGTGTTTGTCGGTATCGATGCACCTGATTTCAACATTACCCTCGAAGGGAATCTGAAAAAGCAGGGCATTAAGACGATTCACTACGTCAGTCCGTCCGTCTGGGCGTGGCGACAGAAACGCGTTTTCAAAATCGGACGGTCCACCCACCTGGTGCTGGCTTTCCTGCCTTTCGAAAAAGCGTTTTACGACAGATTTAATGTTCCGTGCCGTTTTATCGGTCATACCATGGCGGATGCGATGCCACTGGATCCGGATAAAAAACGCGGCGCGCGACGCGCTGGGCATCCCGCATGATGTGCACTGTCTGGCCTTACTGCCAGGCAGCCGTGGCGCAGAAGTTGAGATGCTGAGCGCCGATTTTCTTAAGACAGCGCAACTTCTTCGCCAGACCTATCCCGATCTTGAAGTGGTCGTGCCGCTGGTGAATGCCAAACGCCGCGAGCAGTTTGAGCGCATCAAAGCTGACGTCGCCCCGGATCTTCACGTCCGTCTTCTGGACGGGCAGGGGCGGGAAGCGATGTATGCGAGCGATGCCGCACTGCTGGCCTCCGGCACGGCGGCGCTGGAGTGTATGCTGGCGAAATGCCCGATGGTAGTCGGTTATCGCATGAAGCCGTTTACATTCTGGCTGGCAAAACGTCTGGTGAAAACAGATTACGTCTCGCTGCCAAACCTGCTTGCGGGTCGCGAGCTGGTGAAAGAGCTCTTGCAGGATGAATGCCAGCCGCAGGCGCTGGCGGAGGCCCTGCTGCCGCTGCTCGCCAACGGTAAAACCAGCCACCAGATGCACGATACCTTCCGCGAACTGCATCAACTGATCCGCTGTAATGCTGATGAGCAAGCGGCCGATGCGGTGCTGGAGTTAGCAAAATGATGGAATTTGTTTATCCTCACACCCACCTTGTGGCGGGGGTGGACGAAGTGGGTCGTGGTCCGTTAGTGGGAGCCGTGGTGACCGCTGCGGTGATCCTCGATCCGGCTCGGCCGATCGATCGGGCTGAACGACTCAAAAAAATTGTCTGAAAAGCGCCGGCTGGCGCTGTTTAGTGAGATTCAGGAGAAAGCGCTGGCCTGGAGCCTCGGGCGTGCTGAACCGCATGAGATAGACGAGCTGAATATTTTGCATGCCACGATGCTGGCGATGCAGCGTGCGGTGGCGGGGCTGAAAATTTCCCCTGAATATGTCCTGATTGACGGCAACCGCTGTCCGGCATTGCCCATGCCTTCAATGGCAGTGGTCAAAGGCGATAGCCGGGTCGCAGAAATTAGCGCAGCTTCTATTATTGCCAAAGTGACACGCGACGCCGAAATGGCCGCGCTGGACCTCACTTACCCTCAGTATGGTTTCGCCCAGCATAAGGGATATCCCACACCTTTCCACCTGGAGAGGCTGGCTGAACATGGCGCAACCGAACACCATCGGCGCAGTTTTGGCCCGGTAAAACGCGCCCTGGGACGGGTGTCCTGAATCATTACGCAAGCAATTAAGTAACGCGGAATCTGAAGATGGCTGAACCACGTTTCGTACACCTGCGGGTGCATAGCGACTACTCCATGATCGATGGGCTGGCGAAGACCGGGCCGCTGGTAAAAAAGGCGGCCTCGCTTGGCATGCCTGCGCTGGCGATCACCGATTTTACCAACCTGTGTGGCCTGGTGAAGTTCTACGGAACGGCGCACGGCGCGGGGATGAAGCCTATTGTCGGGGCAGATTTTCATGTGCAGAGCGATCTCATCGGCGATGAACTGACGCAAATCTCCGTGCTGGCGATGAACAACACGGGTTACCAAAACCTCACGCTGCTGATCTCCAAAGCTTATCAGCGCGGTTACGGTGCGCTGGGACCGTGGATCGACCGCGACTGGCTGGCTGAACTGAACGAAGGGCTGCTCCTGATCTCAGGCGGCCGGATGGGGGACGTCGGCAAATCCCTGCTGCGCGGTAACAGCGCGCTGGTGGATCAATGCGTCTCGTTCTATGAAGAATATTTCCCGAATCGTTATTACCTGGAGTTGATCCGTACCGGCCGTCAGGATGAAGAGAGCTATCTTCATGCCGCGGTGGCGCTCGCAGAAGAGCGCGGGTTGCCCGTAGTGGCCACCAACGACGTGCGGTTCCTTGAGGCGGGCGATTTTGACGCTCACGAAATTCGCGTGGCGATCCACGATGGCTTTACCCTCGACGATCCGAAGCGGCCGCGTAATTACTCCGCACAACAGTACATGCGCAGCGAGGCAGGAGATGTGTGAGCTCTTCTCCGATATACCCCGAAGCGCTGGAAAACAGCGTAGAGATTGCCAAGCGCTGCAACGTCACCGTGCGCCTTGGCGAATACTTCCTGCCGCAGTTCCCGACGGGTGACATGACCACGGAAGATTTCCTGGTCATGAAATCGAAAGAAGGTCTGGAAGAGCGTCTGGAATTCCTGTTCCCGGATGAAGAAGAGCGTAAAAAGCGTCGTCCGGAGTATGACGAACGCCTGGACATTGAACTCCAGGTGATCAACCAGATGGGCTTCCCGGGCTACTTCCTGATCGTTATGGAGTTCATCCAGTGGTCGAAGGATAACGGCGTGCCGGTTGGACCGGGCCGTGGTTCCGGTGCCGGCTCGCTGGTGGCGTACGCGCTGAAAATTACCGACCTCGATCCGCTGGAGTTCGACCTGCTGTTCGAACGTTTCCTCAACCCGGAACGTGTCTCGATGCCCGACTTCGACGTCGACTTCTGCATGGAGAAACGTGACCAGGTGATCGAGCACGTGGCCGACATGTACGGTCGTGATGCGGTATCGCAGATCATTACCTTCGGTACGATGGCGGCGAAAGCGGTTATCCGCGACGTGGCCGCGTGCTGGGCCACCCGTACGGGTTTGTCGATCGCATCTCTAAACTGGTGCCGCCCGATCCGGGCATGACGCTGGCAAAAGCCTTTGAGGCTGAACCGCAGCTGCCGGAAATCTATGAAGCGGACGAAGAGGTCAAAGCGCTGATCGACATGGCGCGCAAGCTGGAAAGGCGTCACGCGTAACGCCGGTAAGCATGCGGGGGGACGTGGTTACTCGCCCCGACCCAAAATCAACGACTTCGCGCCGCTGTATTGCGATGAAGCGGGCCAGCATCCGGTCACCCAGTTCGACAAGAACGACGTAGAATACGCCGGGCTGGTGAAGTTCGACTTCCTTGGCCTGCGTACGCTGACCATCATCAACTGGGCGCTGGAGATGATCAACGCCCGCCGCGAGAAGAACGGCGAGCCGCCGCTGGATATCGCGGCCATCCCGCTGGACGACAAGAAAAGTTTCGACATGCTGCAGCGCTCGGAAACCACCGCGGTATTCCAGCTTGAATCGCGCGGCATGAAAGATCTGATTAAGCGCCTGCAGCCCGACTGCTTCGAAGATATGATCGCACTGGTGGCCCTGTTCCGTCCGGGCCCTTTGCAGTCAGGGATGGTAGATAACTTTATCGACCGTAAGCACGGGAGAGAAGAGATTTCCTACCCGGACGTTCAGTGGCAGCACGAAAGCCTGAAGCCGGTACTGGAGCCAACCTATGGCATCATCCTGTATCAGGAACAGGTGATGCAGATCGCCCAGGTGCTTTCCGGCTATACGCTCGGCGGCGCGGACATGCTGCGTCGTGCGATGGGTAAGAAAAAGCCGG